>JGI24721J26819_10003161_pt1 | contig 17771 bp, 10 predicted proteins | sample YelNatPaOPGAMG01_FD_26819 | JGI IMG/M metagenome (IMG submission 26819) | reverse complement strand
TTTCCATCATTATGAAAAATGCCTGACCTTCTGTTGCAGTTCCCGGATGGTCAAATTCTGGCGAACCGCATACACCTTGAACCAATCCAAGTTTGTCAACCTTTGAATGTGCAGCAGCTCTCATTTTATCAGCATGAATTTTATAGTTCTTATCGAGCCAGCCGCTTTTTATTCCGCGGTAAATTGTGTAAGCAAGCATTTGAGATAAATTTGTTTCAACAAATGAATTTGAATCATCAACAATATTGTGAAATAATCCATCTTTTCTGATGTGAGCAAGACATCCATCAATTATATTTTTTACATAATTAATAAGTTTATTCTTTTCTTTTTGCATTGAATTGGGCAGCAGATTGATAACTCTTGTTAATCCAGCAGCAGACCAGCCATTACCAACACCCCAGCAATCTTTTCGTGCAAATTCATTTTTCTCACAATCCCACATATGTGATAAAAGTTTTTTATCAGGATTCCATAAAAAGGAAAAAGTTCCTTCAATTTGTTTTACAGCTTCTTCATATTTTCCGGCAACAGCAAGGAATGGCGGCAACATATAATTTATATCACTCCAGATTTGTGGAATATTTGTAAAGTGATAAATAATGCCGTCTTTATTACGAGGGGCTCTGTTCATAATATAATCAAGCAATTTATTAAAACCATTCATTAGAGTTTCGTCGCCGGTTTTTTTAGCTGCCCAAAGAACAGCCTCGCCCGGTGAACAAGCATCACTAAGTGCAAATTCTTCTCCGAGCATTGCAAGCCTGCCATCAGGTGATTGTCTTAAAACAGCATCTTTGGCCATCAAGATTACAAGTTCTTCTTCTCCTGATTCAAGCATTGCCTGCATTGCAACTCCTTGTTCCCATGTTGCACGCTGCATGCTTAACATTGCTAATTTTGCTTTTTCAAGTGTTGATTTGTTTTTAAATAAATTTTGTTTTTTTTGAGTGCTTTTTGAAAATATTAAATTGCTTTGTAATCCTAGGATTAAACCAGCAAGCGGTATGGATTTCAAAAATAATCTTCTCTTCATTTTATTTCCCCTTACTTGATTTTAAATTTATATAGAAATCAATTTTGAATGAGTTCATTTAATCAGGGAAATTTTTTAAAGATAAAATTCTCTTTACTAATGAATTTTTTACGAATTTGTTTAAAAATATTTTTTGAGTAGTTCCAGCATTTTTCTATCTAATTTATGTCCTTTATAATTTTCATATTTAACATCAGTTCGATTGCTGTTTAGCACTCCAAAATCCCCTTTCAAATTCCACATTGCAAAACCCCAGTTAACTTCTTTCCAAAGAGATAAAATATCTTCCATCCATTTCAAAACAATGTCGTGAGGTGTTTTATTGTAGCAACCCCATTCACCAACATGAACCTGAACACCTTTTTCAACAAGAGGCATCCAAGAATCAATAAGTTTTTCTTTAAGAGCAGCTTTATCCCAGATTTTTCCATCATCACCTTTTAATGGCCAGGTAGGAGGATTAAAAGTTTCAAATTCATCTTTTGGCACCCATGTAGCAGTGTAATGAGTTAAACTCATTGGGTCATAACCTCTTGTGCTTTGCATCTCTACAATTCCAACAAGTCCCATCACAGGATATCTGCCAATATCTTTTCCATCAGCAATAATTAATCTGTTGGGGTCTTCTTCTTTAATTCCTTCAACAAGTGCTTTTACAATTTCAACATATCTTTCTTCGTTAGTTCTTTTAGGTGGTTCATTAATTAAATCAAAACTTAATTGAGAATTTGGAATTCCTGCATATCTTCTTGCAATATATTTCCAGTGATAAACAGTTGCATTTAGAGCTTTTTGCATGTTTTCTGGTGTATCATCAAATAAATCATAAGGTTCAAGATTTCTTCCATTAATGCAATAACCGGGCACACGATGTAAATTTAGATTAATGTGAATATTATATTGCTTGCCAAATTCAATTACTTCATCAATATCTTTGAATACATCTTCGTTTATATTATACCAGTCATCTTTCGATGACCAATTCCAGTATGACATTGGTATGCGGGCNAAATTAAAACCCCATTCAGCCATAATTTCAAAATCTTCTTCGTTAAACTTTTTTCTTCCAAATCCTCCAGTTTTTTCTGTAAGATTAAAGCCAATGTAACGGGGAATTTTTTGTTTGGGTTTTTCTTGCATAATTGATTTTTCAATTTCTTTTAATTCAAAGCCGGAAAAAGAAGTAGCAGCTGCAATCATGCCGCTTATTTTTATGAATTCTCTTCTCTTCATTTTTTTTCTCCTTAATTTTTTATTACAAAATTCATCACTAAAAGACTGTGTAAAAAGATATTTGTAAAGCGAGATTTATCTTGCTTATTGAATGAAATGATAATTAAACAGTATGGATTAGCGAAAAAAATTTGCTTTACAATACTCAATCTCAACTTTTTCTTATAATTAGGTTTGTAAAAATTATAGAGTAACATTTTGACTTATCTTCCTTCTCTTACTCTATGAACGAAAATTTATTTTACATCTTAGATTTTTCTTTGCATTGATTAAAAATAAAATCAGCCGCAATAGATAGTAAAATAAAATTAGTTGTTCCGCCTCCAAGCACATATTCAGTTTGCTGCCATAGATATGGCCATATTTTTAGTTCAGGCAAATCTGGACGAATCAAAGCTGTTCCGCTTGCAATTCCTCCCGGGATATAACTCCATTCATCTCTGTTAAATCCATAAGCAACTGTAAGTGAATTTACACCAACACCTGATACAAAAGATGCAGTGTTTTCTCCGGGGTGACAGCCAAGTACAAAGTTAAGTGCATTGAGTGCAAAATCTTTTTTAACTATGTCTGGAAAAGAAAGATGCAGCATTAAAATTTTAACACCAAATTCTTGAATATCCCATCCCGCACCCCATATGTATGGTTTGTAAGGAATCCCATAAGGATTTTCTTTTTGTAATTCTATAATTCTTTCGTAAGCCTTTTTTTATGCTCGATTCAATTTTACTTGTGAAATTTTGTTCATCAATTTTTTTTGTTACTCTTCCAATTGTTTCACTGTAATTTTCTATGTGAGAAGTAATTTTATCTATATTATTTATCAATACATTTTTGTAGTTATCTTTCATTGTTGACAGATAAAGTTCTGCGGCGGCATTAATTTTTTCATTCTCTTTAGAATTTAGATTGAAAAGTTCTTCGGCTATTTTCAAACATTTTTCTGATAATTCTGAATTGTAATCTTTTAGAACTCTGTATGCTGCAGCTAATGTTTGAGCAACATAAAGNTCTCTTGCGGGATTAATTTCAGTAAATACAAATCTATCGTCGTTCAAAAGTTTTTTATTCAAAATTGGATTTAATTGGCTTTCTCTGTAAATGAAATTATCGGTCATTGTAGAAGCATCGCCAAGATGAACATATTGTTTAAGTGNTTGACAAATTATACCACGATATAATCTTCCCATTGATTCATAGGCATTAATTATGGATAATACGCCATGTTCGATTTGTTGCAGTATGTCAGGCTTTCCATCAGGTTTGTGAATAATTGCAAGTCTTTCATTCTGGTCAATTGTAGTCTGGTCGTGTTTGATATGAAAAAGCTCATAAGCAAGTGAGAGTTTATAAACAGTTTCTGCTTGAGATTCAATTCTCAAATCAAAATCTCCAGCATCGTGCCAACCTCCAATGTTTAGTTGAGGAACATGTTCACCAGATTTGAATTTTGTTAATGTTGATTCATGTTGATAATAACCATCAAAATGATTGTGATTGGTTGGAGCCATTATAGCATCATCCATGTGACATAATCCATGCCATACTTTGTATCTGTCTTCAACTCTCATGTGACACATTTGAATNGGGAGAAAATAATCTAATGTTGGCTGCCATACACTTTTAGCAAAAATATCTTTCTTAATTTCAAAAACATTTGATTCTATATTTCCGTATTTAATTTTGTAAAGTCCTTCATCTTTTATTTCAGAAAAATCAAAATGCAAGTATTTATAGCGAAGGAAATTTCCCCATAGACGNGGTTGTTTTTCTTTTTTAATTATTGTTTCAGAATCTTTATTGATTTTGATGAGACTTATCGATTCAAAATTTTTTGTTCGTTTATCAAGTTCAATTACAGCAAATTTGTTTTGCTCTGGATGAAATCCTATCTGTGAAATCTGGATTACNGGTTTATATCTCCATGTTGTATCAATTGCNGGTGATATTGTCCATTCTACTACATNTTTTGTAACATTTNCAGGAATATTNGAACGAATTATAAACCAGCCATTGTTGTGTAAACTTCTTCCATCAAGTAAAATTAAGTCATTTTTTTTGCTTGAAATCTTAATTCGTTTTTCTTTTTTATCAGGTGCTATAATCAATTCTTTTCCTGATGCTAATGGCTTCACTTGAAGAATGTTTTCTTCATCGTATTCAAGTTCGCTTATAGGTTGACGGGGAAATTGACCTGTGTTTCCATCCATTATGTAAAATTCACCAAAATATTCGCCGGGAAATAATTCTAAATTGAAACCTGCTTTATTTGACCACTCTTCTGGCAGTGGGTTATCAAGGTCAACTATAATTTTTATACTGCTTCCTTCTGCTTCTGTTCTGATTTTATATTTTAATTTTAAGTCGGGATAAATAATTGGATTAAAACCTTTTCTATCTTTGCTCGAGTCAGGATACCACAATTCAACTGTAATTGAATTATTTTTTCTGTCAATAATTCTTTTTCCCATTTTGGGGACAGGCGACCATTGCCCCGGAGTTGGTTCTAATCTAACATCTCCATTTGCAGCAAGTCTTTTACCAAACATTACAATTGTAATACCTCCTTGATGACCTTCAGGATAGAAATCGTCAAACGACATTATGTTTAATCCAGGAAGTTCGTAGTATCCTGAATCATTTATTTTTAACTCAGGTTCTTTTTGACCAAGTATTGAGTTTGATATTAAGATTAGTATGACGAAAAGAAATACTGATTTCATTTTTGCCTTTCTTTTTTTATTAAAAAAATAGATACATAAAAAGTGCCACTAAATTTTTGCTTTTTCAAAGATTAGCAAATTGTTCTTAATTCTTTCTTTTATCTTTATAATAAATATTTATCAATAAGATAAAATGGCATACAGTTAAACCATGAAATCAAATTGATTTGTCTATTATTAAAAATTTCGGTGAGATTATGTTTATAAGAAATTATTTGAAAGAAATTAATCAAGTCAAGCAATCAGCTAAAAATTTTTTGCTGAATGTAATATTTATCGCATCAATAATTATCGTTGTAAATGGATGCAGCACTACACATGAAATTGTAAGCAAATGGAAGTCAGATGATTTAGTTATCGACGGAGATTATTCTGATTGGCAAAACAAACTTGAATTTATTGAAGATGAAGATGCATCAGTTGGTTTTCAAAATGACAAAGATTATTTGTATTTGTGCTTGATTGTCAACGAGCCATTTAAGGCAATACAAATGCTCAGAGCAGGATTTATTGTATGGTTTATTCCTGATGATGAATCAAAAATTATTGGATTAAAGTTTCCACTTGGAATAAGTAATATTGGTTTTGATAGAAGAGAAAGAATAAATTTCGAAAAGAATGATGAAAGAGGAAATCTCAAAAAAATTATTGAGAGATTATTTGAAAGAGAAAAAAATTTTGAAATTGTTGATAAATCCAAATATCCGCTCTGGATGTATCCTCTTGAAAATGATAAAGGAATAAAAATTAAAATCTCAGAAAAATCAAATAAACTTGTATATGAATTGCAGGTTCCAATTTCAAAAGAACAGGAAAATGGTTTTCATGTTCCTGCAGCAATTGGAAAGAATCTTAAAATCACATTTGAAACATTAGAATTAGAATTCCCATCAGATAGACGAGAAAATATGGGCAATATTCCACAAGGTGGATTTCAAAGACCATCAGGTGGAATGAGAAGAAATATGCCTGCTTTTACAAGAATAGAACCATTAAATTTTAGTGTGAGAGTAACATTAGAAAAGAGTAATTATTAAAGCAAATTACTTGCAAGTTCAGCAAGAATTGAACGTTCTCCTTTTTCAAGATTTACATGAGCATAAAGTTTTTGTCCTTTGAAATGTTCAATTAAATAAGAAAGTCCATTTGATTGAGCATCGAGATATGGATGGTCAATTTGATAAATATCTCCGGTGAGAACAATTTTAGCACCTTCGCCTGCGCGTGTAATAATTGTTTTAACTTCATGCGGTGTTAAATTTTGTGCTTCATCTACAATGAAATAAATTCTCTGTAAACTTCTTCCTCGAATATAACTCAATGGTTCAATCACAAGTTTTTCTTCTTTTATCAATGAATTAATCAACTGATAATTTTTATCTGTTTCAGGAAATTGATCCTGAATAACTTTGAGATTATCCCACAAAGGTTGCATGTATGGAGCTAATTTACTTTCAACATCTCCTGGCAAATAACCAATATCTTTATTGCTTAAAGGCACAACAGGACGTGCAACATAAATTTGTCTATAATTTTTTCTTACATGAAGTGAACATGCAAGAGCGAGAAGTGTTTTTCCTGTTCCGGCTTTTCCTGTTAATGTAACAAGCGGAATATCAGGATTGCACAGTGCATTTACAGCAAAAGTTTGTTCTGCATTACGAGGTTTAATTCCATAAACAACTTCTTTATCAATCCGNTTGAATTTTTCCATTTCTCTATCAAGAACTGCAAGTATAGAACGATTTGAATTTCTCATTATAAAAAATTTATTGGGCACAGCTTCTGTTTTAATTTTTTTCAGAATTTGCTTTGCAGGAACTTCGAATGGNGGTTGATATAATTTTTGTAAAATGTCATCATCAAAATTTTCAATTACTGCTTTGCCACTGTATAACTCTTCAATATTTGGAATACGGTCAGTAGTGTAATCTTCGGCAGGAATTCCAATGGCTTTTGCTTTCATTCTGAGATTTACATCTTTGCTTACAAGAATTACTTTTCCTTTCTCTTTATTTTGTTTAGATGCTTCGTAAGCAGCACTTAGAACGCGGTGGTCAACATTGTCTTCTCTAAAAATATCCTGAATTTCTTTATTTAATCCTTTTGTTATAACAATTCTTACTTTTCCTTTCCCGCGTCCAAGCGATACTCCACCATTAAAAATTTCATTGCCTGTAATTGAATCGAGTGTTCTTGCAAATTCTCTGGCATTTAAATTAATTACCTGATTTCCTCTTTTGAAATGGTCCAGTTCCTCAATCACAACAAGAGGAATTATTATATTGTTTTCCTCGAAGTGATGAATGCAGGTTGGATCATGCAAAATAACATTTGTGTCAAGAACAAAAGTTTTGGGATTGGATTTTTTCATACAGAATATGAATTTTCAAATGTCATTAACTATGATTAAAATGTTATTTAATTCTTAGTCTAAATTTCTTTGCAATAACTTACAAAATTTTTTTACTAAAATCGAAATTCACTAAATTATATTTGAATTAAATTTCTTTGGGGGAGAAAATGGCTATTCAAACTATTAATCCCGCAACAAATCAAATAGAAAAAACTTTCGAAGAGTTTTCCTTAGAAAGTGTATTTAACATTATTGATGATGTTGATAATTCTTTCCAGAACTGGAAGCAAACAACTTTTGCTGAAAGAAATTTGTTGATGAAAAATGCCGCAGAAGTTTTGAAAACTAACAAATATGATTATGCAAAAATTATTGTAACTGAAATGGGAAAACCAATAACACAGGCTGTTTCTGAAATAGAAAAATGTGCTTGGGTATGTGAATATTATGCCGAGAATGCAGAAGAATTCTTACAGAAAGAATTTATTTCAACAGATGCATCTGAAAGTTATATTCAGTTTGAACCTCTTGGAATTGTCCTTGCAATTATGCCATGGAATTTTCCTTTCTGGCAGGTATTTAGATTTGCTGCTCCTGCAATTATGGCGGGGAATGCATGTATTCTTAAACATGCATCGAATGTTCCAATGTGTGCTCTGTCAATTGAAGAAATTTTTGAGAAAGCAAATTTCCCTAAAAATTTGTTCAGAACAATTTTAATTGGTTCTTCTGAAGTAGAAGAAGTAATTAATCATCCAAAAATAAAAGCAGTTACTTTAACAGGGAGTGAATATGCAGGCAGACAGGTAGCAAAATATTGTGGAAAATTTTTAAAAAAATCTGTAATGGAACTTGGAGGCAGCGACCCATTTATTGTGCTTGAAGATGCTGATATTGAATTAGCTGTTAAAACTGGCGTAACTGCAAGACTTATAAATAATGGACAGAGCTGCATTGCAGCAAAAAGATTTATTGTTGTAGAAAAAGTTTATAATGAATTTGAAAAAAAATTTGTTGAGCTGATGTCAAAAGTAAAAATTGGAAATCCTATGGAAGAATCTACACAACTTGGACCTATAGCAAGAGAAGATTTACTAAGTGAACTTGAATTTCAAGTAAGGCATTCAGTTGAATGTGGTGCAGTAATTTTGTGCGGTGGGAAGAGAGTAAACAGCAAAGGTCTGTTTTTTGAACCCACTGTTTTATCTAATGTTAAAAAAGGTATGCCTGCTTTTGATGAAGAAATTTTTGGTCCTGTAGCTTCATTAATAAAAGTAAAAGATGAAGAGGAAGCAATTGAAGTTGCAAATGATACAAAGTTTGGTCTTGGTGCATCGTTGTGGACTCAAAATATTGAAAAAGCAAAATATATTGCAGGAAAAATTGAATCAGGTTCTGTGTTTATTAATGGAATGGTAAAAAGTGACCCGCGCTTACCATTTGGTGGAATAAAAAATTCTGGCTACGGACGAGAATTATCTCACTATGGAATAAAAGAATTTGTGAATATTAAAACTGTGTGGATAAAATAAATTATTCTAATTTCGCTATTGCATTTTTAATTCTGCGAACGCCTTCCATTAAATTTTCCTGAGATGTTGAATAAGATAATCTTATATATCCTTCTGCACCAAATGCACTTCCAGGGACAACCACTACTTTTTCAGATTGTAATAAATAAAGTGCAAAATCAAATGATGTTTGAATAACTCCATTATCAGTTTTCTTACCAAAGAAGTAAGAAATGTTGGGGAACAAATAAAATGCCCCCTGAGGTTTGAAACATTTTATCCCTTTGATTGAAGTTAATTCATTGTAAAGAAGATTTCTTCTTTTTTCAAATTCTTTTCTTGAATATTCTATAAAATCCTGTTGACCTGTTAATGCTTCCAGTGCAGCTTTTTGAGAAATTGAAGAAGCATTTGATGTGCTGTGACTTTGAATTTTATTCATAGCATTAATTACTTCAGAAGGTCCAGCTGCATAACCAATTCTCCATCCAGTCATCGAATACGATTTTGAATGCCCATTAATTGTAATTGTCTTCTGTTTTATTTTTTCACTTAGTGATGCAATACTTACAAATTCATTATCATCATAAATTAGTTTTTCATAAATCTCATCTGATAAAATATAAAATTCACTTTCTTCAAGAATTGGAATGAGTTTTTCAAAGTCCTTTCTTGAGTATAAACTTCCAGTTGGATTGGAAGGATTACATAGAATTAATAGTTTTGTTTTATCAGTAATTGCGTTCTTTAATTGTTCTAAAGTTATTTTAAAATCTGTTTGTTCATCTGTGTGAATAAAAACTGGTTTCCCGTTTGAAAGTGTAACAATATGAGGATAAGAAACATAATAGGGAGCTGGAATTATTACTTCGTCATCATCTTCGACTATTGACATTATAGCATTAAAAATACTGTGTTTTGCTCCTGATGATACAATTATTTCTTCAGGCTTGTATTCAAGTTTATTTTCTTTCCTGAGTTTTTCAGAAATTGCTTTTCGAAGTTCAAGTATGCCCGAGTTAATTGTGTATTTTGTAAAATTATTTTCAATAGATTTAATAGCAGCCTCTTTGATGTTTTGTGGAGTGGGAAAGTCAGGTTCTCCAACACTTAAGTCTATTAAATTTTCTCCCCGCGACTTCATTTCAATTGCTTGTTGAGTAATTTTTATTGTTGGGGAGATGCTGATTTTATTTACTCTTTCAGAAAGATTTAATGCCATATATTTTATTAAAATAATTACAGGAGTAAAATTTTTAATAAGCCAAATTAATGTAAATTATAAATTAAACCAATATGAGAACTTAATCATGAAAATATTATTTCCTGTTGTCTGCCATAAATTTTTTATATCACGCTTGAAATCAAATTCTCCCGGATTTTCTTCATTAACCTGGTCATGGGACCATACAAAATATAAAATCGAACCTAATTTTATTTCCCATCTTAATACTGCAGTGCCTCTTAATGATTTGAAATTGAAATCAGGATTGCCAAAAGAAAATGGCAGTGCAGGACCATTTCCATCTGGGTCAACAATATATTCATTATTATCTTCGTTATATTTTATGGTGGAATTGTTTTGACCATAAATCAAATATGACATGCTCTTAGGTTTGCTGAGTTCCTTAAATTCCTGATAATCTCCTACAGCAAAAAGCGGCTGCAAATAAACCTGAAAAGTTAATGATGGAGTAAAAGCCCAGTTGAGTCTTATGTTTGCAGATAAAGTATGTTGAATTATCTTACCAAAAACATATCTTTTATAATAAGTATTTACAGCGTAAGCGTCATCAAATTTATCAATCCATTGAGTTGGATTGATAGAATATGAAAACGAAGGACCAATACTGAATTTTATTTGTGAATTTGGTTTCCAATTTAAATCAATGCTTATTCTTTCGTCTACTCCACCGAGTTTATCTTTCCCATATTCATTTTCAAATTCCAGTATAATTTTATTTCTTTCATCGGTTTCAGCATGAAACCATATTCCCCATTCAGCTGGATTTTTAGCTAATGGACCTCCTCTTGTAAGTGAAGGACTAAAAGTTTCAAATTGATAAATTCCACCAATTGAAATGCTGTAATAATTTGTAAATGTTCCTCCAAGTCTTCCCCATAAGAAATTACTTATAATATTTCCATCATAATTGTAAGATCTTGCATGGGCTAAATAAATAAATTTTGACCTGAATATTTTCTCAGGTTCGAACCATCTATATCCCAAAACAATATGAGTATTAATTTTATCAGCATTCCATTGGAAGCCTAAATCATTTTGTTCAAATCCTGGAGAAACAACACCAACAGCTGCATTTACATAAAAATTTCCCTCCTGCTTGTTTAACATAAGTCTGCCATAATAGCCTGAAAGAGAAGTTCTTGAAGAATCAAGTTTGAAAAAAGTTGCATCAGGTCTTTGAAGATATCGATAAGGTTTTTGCTGAAGTTCAAGTAAATATTCTTTGCTGCCTTCTACATAACTGCCGGCAAAAGCTCCTGTTAATACATAAACTTTTGATTCATCTAAAAAAGTCCAGCCGTCTATGCCAAATGTGTAAGCGTTTTTTGATAAAATATTTTTTAATGAATTTGTATGTAAATCTCTGTTAACTGTAGTGAACATAAAACCAATTGCTTGTTTACCGTCATTAAATTCTTTTTTTGTTCTAAGAACTCCATAGTGAACTAAAGGTTCTACTTCTTCATCATGTTTTATTCCATTATTAAAAACTGTTGCATAAGTTCTTTCTGTAATTGCACTGATAGCACCAATTGAAGTTGTTTCATTTAATTTGCCTGTAAGTTTTGCGGCTCCTAAGATTCTGGTTTCCGAAGGATATTTTACAAATTCATTATCAGAAACATCTCCGTGTGGACGAGCTCCAATTCTTCTTGAGTAAAAAAGCTCGGGCCACCCAAAATTAAATCCCCAGTTATTATTTGCACCGCCAATTCCAAAATAAAAAATGTTTGAACCTTCAATAAAGAATGGTCTTTTTTCTTCAAAGTAAGATTCAAATGCTGTTAAATTAATAACAGCTGGGTCAACTTCGACCTGACCAAAATCGGGATTAATAGTTCCATCAATATTTAAATTGCTTCCTACTCCAATTTTAAAATCTGCACCCAATGAAGTTTTATATTGATTACTTTTATAAAACGGGTCATTTGCATCATGCACAAGATATTGAGCTTTTTGAACAATGTAAGGAAGAACTTCAATTCTTTGTTTTGGTTTTATCCCGTTGAGTCCATCAAGAATAGCAAAACGAGAGACAAAGCCGCTTTCCTTTTTAGGGACCATAACATAATAAGCTCTTTCATTTTTTCTTTTTATTTCTCTGGCAAAATTAATTCCCCATTTCATTTTGTCAGATTCTTTAAAACGAAGTTGTGAAAAAGGGATTCTCATTTCGACAGTCCAACCTTTGTCGTCAATTTTAGTTTTAGCTTCCCATATTCCATCCCACGAATTATCGTCCCAGCTGTCATTAAACAAAACCCCATCGATTATAGAGCCGCCTGCATTAACTACAAAAAAGTAACCGCTTTTTTTATCATTATAAGGGTCGACATAAAAAGCAAACCAATCTGAAAGCATGTAGTTGTCACGTCTTGTTAAGCTTGCATCTATTAGTTCAGGATGAGAATCGAAACATCTTGCAGCTACATAAATATTTTCATCATCATAAGCTATCCAGACATGAGTTTCTTCCGATGCAGGCATTCCTTCGTTGGGGTCTCTCTGTGTGAAATCTTTAATTGGGGGATTTTGCCAGATAGGTTCATTTAGATTGCCATCCAGAATAATTTTAATATTTTCTGTTTTCAAAGCAGAAACAACTTTATCGCTGTTAGTCTTTCCTGCAGAAAAAAATAATGATGGTAAAAATAAAAATGTCAGGATTTGCAATGACTTTTTCATAATTATCTCTTTTATTCAATAATTTTTGCTTTTACTGGAGATTTAGACTTAGCATCACAAAAAAAGTTACTATTGCTGTAAAAATTATCTATTCACAAAAATTTTTTAACAAGAAAATTTTTTATGATATAAATCAAATCAACACATTAGTTAAATTGTTAGCTTCACATTGTAGAAAATCTGACGACAAAGATAATAAGTTCATTTTACTTTTTATTAATGTTCTTTTTTGATAAAGAATGTCTTAATGAGACATTATGAAATGCTCAATGAATAAGATTTGGGAGGAAATTAAAAGAATTTTTACTGGCACATTCGTTGAGTTAATTTATAATGTAATTGAGAATTAAAAGGCGGCGGTTATTCTGGTGGACAGTAAATCGGCTGGGCTGTTCGCCGGGATTTCCGCTCTCCTTTTTTATTCAGGGTTGTTACCTCTTCAAAAGTCCCTCTAAGTTTTGGTTATTAAACATAATTTGAGTAATTTTGCGCACTTTCAAATGAAATTAAGGTAGAAGATGAAAAGAACATATCAACCGCACAATAGAAAGAGAAAAAATACACACGGCTTTCGTGAAAGAATGTCAACAAAAAATGGCAGAAAAGTACTTGCAAGAAGAAGAGCCAAAGGCAGAAAAAAATTAACCGTAAGTGACGAACGCTGATAAAATTACCTCGCATAAAAAGCGAGGAGGTTCATTTGAAACTATTTGGTCTTTCTTCAAAAGAAAGAATCAAAAAGAAAAAAGAATTTGAACTGGTCTATACAAAAGGCGAAGTTATTTATTCTTCTAATTTAAAAGCAATTTTTTATATCGATGAAAATCCAGATTTCACAGGTGTAAAAGTTGCTTTTGCTGTTTCAAGAAAAAGTGGTAAGGCGGTCTGGAGAAATAGATTAAAAAGACTTTTACGCGAGTCATATCGCCTTAACAAGCAAATTTTAAAAGCTTATTGCGAAGAAAAAAAAATTTGCTTGTATATAATTTTTNCTTCGAATTCATTAAATGAAGAAAAGAATAAGAAAATTAAATTATGCAATATTATGCCTGATGTTGTAGATTTGATGAACAAGATTAAGTTAAGAATTTAGAAATGCGATTTATCTTTATATATTTAATTAAAATCTATCAAAAAATAATATCACCGCTCTTCCCTTCATCCTGCCGGTTTTATCCAACTTGCTCGCAGTATGCTGTAGAAGCTTTGTCAAAATACGGCGTGCTGAAGGGAGGAACAAAAGCTGTATGGAGAATTTTAAGATGCAATCCATTCAGCAAAGGCGGATATGATCCACTTGAATAATTATAGGGATTCTAATGGATAAACAATCAACAATTGGATTTATTCTAATCGGAATAATTTTAATTCTCTGGCTTTACTGGAATACACCTACACCACCTCCACCTCAAAAACAAACAACGGATACTACAGTTGTTCAAAAAGAGATTAAAAAAGAACAAGAAGAAAAGATTAATAAGGCTCAAGTTGAAGATTCAACTAAAACGGATACAACTTTTGGCGGTGTAATAAAACCCGAGCGAATAATTACAATAGAAACAGACCTCGCAAAAATTGAATTGACATCTCGCGGTGCAAAAATTAGAAAATATTATTTGAAAAAATATGAAACATGGTATTACAAAGAATTCGATAAATCTGATTTTTACAACCGCCATGTTCAGCTTGTTAATACTCAACAGGGCGGTGATTTCAATATAATTTTTGTTACAAAAGATGGCAAATTAGTTAACACTTCTAATTTTGATTTCGATTTTAATGCTAATAATTATTATTACAAATTAAGCGGTAAAGATTCTCTCGTNTTNACTTATAATTTTACTACATCTGATAATAGAACAATTAAAAAGAACTTTACTTTTTATGGAAACAATTATGCTGCTGATGTTGACATTGAATTTGAAAATTTTGATGATGTTATAAGCAGTTACAGATACGATGTTGTTTGGAATAATGGAATCAATTTTACTGAAAAAAATTCAGTTGACGAAGCAAATCACTCAAATGCAAGTGTTTATGCTGGTGATGAGCAAACAATTATAGATGCTACACACGAAGATGAAAAATACACAAAAGATATTAATGGAAAAGTTGACTGGGTTTCTGTAAGAAATAAATATTTTACTGTTATTCTCTCACCTAAAAATCCAAGTGATGATGGCGGCGCTTATATTGAAGGATATCATAAGCAAAGTCTTCTTGGTGTTCGTGAATATTACAGCATGAGTTTGAAAGTTCCATTCAAAAATCAAAAGTATCAAAAGGATTCTTTCAAATTGTATTTAGGACCAATTGATTACGATGTTCTTAAAAGTTACGGAAAAAATTTTGAAGTAATAGTTGATTTCGGAAGTTTCTTTGGTTTGAAATTTATAATTCGTCCAATTTCTGAATATGTTCTTTTGCCATTGCTTCAATTTCTTCATAAGTTCATTCCAAATTATGGTTTGGTAATAATAGTACTTTCAATAATTATAAAATTTGCACTGCATCCTNTAACCCGTCAGAGTATGAAGTCAATGAAAAAGATGCAGTTGCTTCAGCCAAAGATAAATGAAATCAAAGAAAAGTATAAAGATGACCCGCAGAGAATTCAAAAAGAAACAATGAAACTTTATTCAACTTATGGAATTAATCCAATGGGTGGATGTTTGCCCATGCTTCTGCAAATGCCAATATTAATTGCTCTGTGGAGTTTGTTTAATAATGTTATTGATATAAGGCAGCAGCCTTTTGTACTGTGGATAGATAACTTATCTGCACCGGATAAAATTTATAAACTTCCTTTTAAGATTCCTCTGTTTAACATTGATATAATAAGTGGACTAGCACTTTTGCTTGGAATAACAATGTTNATCCAGCAAAAACAAAGTGTGAAAGACCCATCTCAAAAGGCTCTTGTTTACATTATGCCGATAATGTTTACACTGATGTTCATGGGATTTCCATCGGGATTGAATCTATATTATTTTATGTTCAATTTATTTTCGATTGCCCAGCAATATTATATTAATAAAAGGAAAGATGATGTTGAACTTGTACCTGTAGCAGACCCAAAGAAAAAGAAAGGGTTTATGGCTCGAATGATGGAAGCAGCAGAAAAGCAGGCTCAAGCACAAAAGAAAGCAGTTCATAAAAGAAAATAAATTACGGTCTGGTAACCGGCGTGAATAAAGCATATAAATTTTTCATAATAATTGCTTTGACTGCTTCTATATTTGCGCAGCAAAAAGATACGCTACGGTTAAATCTGATTGATAAAAATTTACCATTTGGTCTAACCAAGAAAATACCAGATAATCTCCCTAAGATTGGAATTGCATTAAGCGGNGGTGGNGCACGTGCAATTTCTCAACTTGGTATATTAAAAGCTATTGAAGAAAAAAACCTTCCAGTAGAAATTATTGTTGGAACAAGCATGGGAAGTATAATTGGTGGACTTTATTCTTCTGGTTATAATCTGAATGAACTTGATTCAATTGTCAAAGCAACTAATTGGGGAGATTTTTTCTCAATTGAGCAGACAAATAGAAATGAATTATTTGTGGACCAGAAAATTACACAGGATAAAGCTGTTGTAACATTTAGACTAGAAGGACTTAAGCCATTAATCCCAAAATCTATACTTTCAGGGCAGCGCGGTGCTAATTATCTAAATTTACTTGCATTGAGTGCTCCGATAAAATCAAAAAATAATTTTGATGAACTCCTTTATAAATTTAGAGCAATAGCTACTGATTTAGTTTCAGGCAAAGAAATCATTCTTGATGAACCTCCTCTTGGACTTGCATTACAGGCAAGTTCAAGTGTTACTCTTCTTTTGCCTCCAGTCAAAAAAGATTCTTATAATTTAGTTGATGGAGGACTTGTAGCAAATATTCCTGTAAAAGAAACGCGTAAACTTGGAGCTGATATTGTAATTGCTGCAAATACGGTAAGTCCACTTTATCAGGAAAGTGAATTAAATTATCCATGGGTTATTGCAGACCAGTTAGTTAGTATCCCAATGCAAATCTTAAATGAACAACAACTTGAAGAAGCTGATTTTATAATTCAACCCGATTTGTATGGAAGAAAAAATATAGATTTCGATAGCTTAAATGAACTGGTTATGAAAGGTTATGAAGCAGCAAAAAAAGTCGTTGATAATATAGAAAAGAAATTTGAAGTACAATTTAAAAGCAAATTACACTTTCAAGATGAATATTTAACAAATGTTTTTATTATTGACAATCCTTTCAGAATAGATACCACAATAAAAACAGAACATTATGATTTAATAAGCAAGAAAGATTTATTGTACAAACTTTATCTCTTGCAACGCACAGGTAATTTTAAAGATTTGTTCTATGAAATTGTCAAAGAGAATAATAGAACTCTTGTTAATCTTTATGCTATTGAAAATTCTAACATAGAAAATTATGAATTGAGCGGAGATTCAATATTCACTGCAAAAGATTTTACGGGCATATTAAATCCTCTTCTTGGTAAACCATTTAATCCTGATTCAGTTCTGAAAACACTTCTGCAAATTTTACATTTCTATCGCTCGAAAGGTTATGTGCTAACACAGATAGAGCAAGTAAATTTCGATGAAGGTTCTAATAAACTTCTAATAAAAATTAATGAAGGAAAAATTAACAAAGTTTTTGTCGAGGGAAATGAAAAAACAAATGAAAGAATTGTAACAAGAGAATTCCCACTTAAACATGGTGATTATTTTAAATATGAAGATGCAAAAAGAGGTTTATCAAATCTTCGAAGTACAAATTTATTTGAACAGGTTGAATTATTGACAGAAAATAATTCAGAGAAAAATGACATCAAAATACGACTGATAGAAAAACCATCAAGTGTTCTGCGTTTTGGTTTTAGAGTTGATAATGAAAATTATTCACAAATGTCAGTTGATATCCGTGATGAAAATTTCAATGGAACAGGAACTGAAGTTGGAGCAATA
>JGI24721J26819_10003160_pt1 | contig 17774 bp, 19 predicted proteins | sample YelNatPaOPGAMG01_FD_26819 | JGI IMG/M metagenome (IMG submission 26819) | reverse complement strand
ACGGCCGTATCCTTTCTTCTCTCCTCAACGGGGATGTGGGCATAGATTACATCTCAGACTACCTTGTAAGGGGTGTGAGAGAGGGGAAGTTCAGGAGGGTTTTACCCCTGGCATCGAGGGATGAGATAATGTATTCCTGGGCGAATGAAGATTTCACTGTTAATGAGACGGGGGAGGACATCATTCTCTTCCCAAGGACAATTGCCACGAATCACATCTCCATGATCTTGGGGTGGAAGGCCCAGGGAAGGCTTATATTCCTTAAAGAGGGGAAGGAACCAGTATTTTTCAAGGCCAAGAGAACGGGTTCCAGGGTGAAGATAATAACAGGCCTCAGGGAGGATACGAGGAAGAGGATAACAAGGTATCTGCAGCAATTGAATATCAAGGTGGAGAGGGATGAGAGCGATGAGATGACTGAAAAGTGGTATGAACAGATGATTCCCAAAAGGCACAGGTGATTTCTCCCTTTTCAACCCAAAGTTAGAGGAATGAGAGATCATTGCTGTAAAGCTGCTCCATAATTCTCTCAATTCTCTTCTTCACATCCTCTACGGAATTCCCGGAGACATTCACGTGCCCCACCTTTCTTCTGGGTGAGGTGGACTCCTTTCCGTAGAGGAAAACGTTCCCCTCCTTCAAAAGCGAAGAGTTCACCTTACTCTTCCCGAGGATGTTCACCATACCGAAATAGGGCATTGTTTCAGTGGAACCAAGGGGGAGTGAAGAGATGGCCCTTATGTGGTTTTCGAATTGAGACGTTGCAGAGAAATTAAGGGTGTAATGCCCCGAATTGTGGACCCTGGGGGAGAACTCGTTTATTATCACCCTCCCCTCCCCGACAAAGAACTCAACTCCCATCGTACCCTGATAGTCCAAAGAGGAAGAAAGACTGGATGCTACCTCCCTTTCCCCCGAATCCTTTATCTTGCCATAATTGTAGATGAGAATCCCTTCTCTGTTGAAGTTAAAGGATACGGGATAGCAGGAAATTCCCTCCTTCCCTCTAGAAAGGATGATGGATGACTCGTAATCAAAATCTATGAACTCCTCAACCACAAGTTTTCCTTCAATTTTTTTGAGATCTTCGCCGTGTTTTTCGGAAAGAATGTAGAACTGCCCTTTACCGTCGTAGCCCCCCCTCGCCCTCTTGATAACTGCCTTCCAGTTGAACTCGTCCCTGGCAGCTCTTAAAGCCTCCTCACCTCCATCCACAACCACGAACCTTGCCACGGGAAAGCCGTGAGAACGGAGGTACTCCTTTTCCCTGTCCCTCTCTATCTTCATCCACACATTCTCGTATTCTGGAACCAGCTTCCCTTCATCCTGAGCTAAAAGCATCGCATCCTCATTCCCCTGCTCGAATTCATATGTGACCAGGGTGGAATCATCCACGAACTTTCTGTAATGAGAATTATCGTAGCACCTGGCAAAGTTGCATACCCTGTCCCCTCTATTTCCGAGGACGTTGAACTTTATACCCAGCCCCGATGATTCCAGGACCATCATAAGGCCGAGCTGGCCACTTCCTATTATCCCTATTCTTCCATCAGAGGGTAGTTGAGAGAACCTCATCCCTCATCTCTTTCCTGAAATTTTCCAGCCTCTTCTTTATTTCAGAATCGGAGAGGGCCAGAATCCTCAGGGCAAGGAGGGCAGCATTGCTGGCACCGCCTATTGCCACGGTTGCAACAGGTATCCCGTAGGGCATCTGCACTATTGAGAGCAGGGAATCAAGGCCGTTGAGATTTTTAGAGGGTATTGGTACACCTATCACGGGAAGAAGGGTGTGTGATGCCGTCATGCCGGGAAGGTGGGCTGCCCCTCCCGCACCCGCTATGATAACCCTTATTCCCCTTTTTTCCGCTTCCATTGCATATTCCCTCATGAAATCAGGTGTTCTGTGTGCTGAGACCACTCTCTTCTCATAATCCACGTTAAATTTATCGAGGACGGAGGCGCATTCCTTCATATATTCCCAGTCATTCTTGCTTCCCATTATGATCGAAACCGCAGGCATTGTATCCGGATATTTCATCCGTACTTAACGTCTTCTTTCTTCATGCTCGATGAAGAGCACTGGCTGATTACAAAAAGTATGAATATTCAAATTTCCTGATTAAACCATGGTTACAAAGGAAGAAGTTCTGGAAGTTTTGAAGACGGTCAGTGACCCGGAGATAGGGATAGATGTTGTAAATCTCGGTCTTGTTTATCAGCTTGATATAGATGACGGGAAGGTAAATATAAAGATGACAATGACAGCCCCTAGCTGCCCGGTCACAGACTGGATTCTGGTGGAAGCACAGAGGAGGGTCGAAGAGATCCCCGGGGTCAAGGAGTGCAACATAGAGCTCGTCTGGGACCCTCCGTGGAACCTGGATATGATCTCAGACGAAGCGAGGAAGATGCTCAATATGTGATTCAATTATTGATTTCTCCCGAACTCTTTCGTTATTATTTTTATATCCGCCGGTCTCTTCGTGATTGCACCCTGCTTTATTCCATATATCTCGCGGACGCCATTTCCGTAAGCCTTGTCGAGAAGCCTTTGCGAAACGATACCCCCGGTCACTATCTTCGCGTATTTCTTTTCAACTGTATCAAATTTCTCAATAACCTCACTCAGCGGAAGCTTTCCCACGAGGTTCCAGGAATCATCGTAGAACCTTACTTCCTTCTCCTGTGATGCCTCGTCCAGTATCTTAAGATAGGGTTTCTGTGCCTTCACCTTTTCCCCGTTGTCACCGCTCTCGCTTACCTGCTGGGAAGAGGAATTATTTCCGTTGGCTTCAATAGCGACATTCCTGCCAGATGCCTCGTTCTTGGAATTCAATGTTTTCAGCTCTTCCTGCATGCCGTGGGTAGCCAGGTATTGATCTACAGGCATCTTGTCCCGCAGCGCCTTGACCACCTGTTTATACGTCAGTTCCTCAACCTCGAATCCCGGTGGTGCCCTTGCAACGAAATCCACGTCCGCAACCTGCAGCAGCTCTTTCAGTATAAGATCTCCACCCCTGTCCCCATCCAGGAACGCTGTGGTTGTTTTCTGCTTGGTGAGGTCAGATATTGTCTTGGAGATATTTGTTCCTTCAACCGCTATTGTATTCTTAATCCCGTATTTCAGGAGGTTCAGAACATCGTTCCTTCCCTCCACCACTATTATTGATTCATTTGCATATAAATTGGGCCCACCAGGCAGCTTGTCAGGTCCGTACGTCGCAATTTCAGCACTCTCTATCTTGCTCCTGACTTCCTGCACCAGGTCCTCTCCGAGATTCTTGTTTGTATCTATCATCTTCTGCAGTATTTCTTTAGCTCTTTCAACCACTTTTTCCCTCTTGGCCGCCCTGACATCCTCCACATTGACAACTTCAACCTTGGCCTTGCAGGGTCCTATCCTGTCTATTGTTTCCAGACTTGCTGCTAATATGCTCGTTTCAACCTGGTCAACACCGCTCGGGATGTAGACGAACCCTTCCGACTTTCCGTTCTTGGACTCTATGTCCACCTCTATTCTTCCAATCTTTCCAGATTTCTGAAGATCCCTAAGATCTAGGGCATCACCCAGTAGCCCCTCTGTCTGGCCAAAAATAGCACCGACTACGTCTGGTTTCTCCACGATCCCGTCGGTTACTATCTTTACCTTGATGAGATACTTGGTGATATTTGGATCTATATTCATTTCGTATCACCTCTATTCTATTGTGAAAGTAATATTTAATAACCCTCACATCTCGCCTATACAAGAGAGAAATATAATTTTATCGTATCTTTTCACCGTTTCAAGAAAGGTTAAATAAAACGAGCGCATAGTCCAGTAAGTTTTGAAAAGGTGCTTATCATGGAAGAACTTAAGACTGGAACGACAACCCTTGCAATGGTTGTTAAGAACGGCATCGTGATTGCAGCGGACAGGAGGGTTACCGCCGGATACATGGTGGCCCACAAGGTGGGAAAGAAGGTATACAAGGTGGATGATTTCATAGGGATGACAACTGCAGGCCTGGTGGGTGATCTCCAGACGCTTGTCCGCTACATGAAGGCGGAGGCAGAATTATATAAATACAGGAAGGGAACGAGGATCACAGTCTCAGGATTAGCAACGCTCCTGGCGAATATGCTGAACCAGACAAAGTTCGCCCCTTTCTACGTTCAGATAATCATAGCGGGAATAGATTCATCCCCCCATGTGTTCTCNATAGACGAAGCNGGTGGGTCCGTGGAGGATAAATACGTTAGTACAGGTTCAGGATCACCTTTCGTGTACGGTGTTCTGGAAGACGGTTACANGGAAAATATGTCCGTGGATGACGGAGTTGAACTGGCTATAAGNGCGATATCGACAAGCCTCCAGAGGGATGCAGCCACCGGGAACGGGATNGATGTTGTCACAATTACCCCGGATGCCGGGTATGTGGAGATGGAAGAGGAAGAAGTACAGAAGATAATCAAGAAGATTAAATAGTAGTAATTTTTATTCTTTTTTAATTTTAAGGGTAATTTTTAATGAGGTACGAAGAAGTAATCTCTATAACAAAGGAAAATCTTGAGAAGATATTTCCCGGGGTGGAATACACAGCCCTGGATATGGAAGGGGCCAATGTGGTTCTTTATTCCAAGGAGAGCTACCGCTTTCTCGAAGATCAGGAGAAGATAAAGAAGCTAGCCCAGTCAATAAGGAAGAGGGTGATTGTCAGGCCCGATCCCTCTGTCCTGCTGGAAGAGGAGGAGGCTGAAGAGAAAATCAGAAATATAATGCCTGAGGGTGTATCCATATCGGACATATTTTTCGATCACGAAACAGGTGAAGTGCTGATAGAGGTGGATGATCCAGAAAGGATACAGTCCTACGATTCCCAGATCCTCGGTACAATAAGGAGGGAGGTGAAGTGGGCTCCGAGGATAATGAGAACACCCCCGATCAGGAGCTCCACCATAAAAATGGTCAGGGAATTTCTCAAAGCTGAATCGGAAGAAAGGAAAAAATTCCTCAGGAACCTCGCAAAGAGAATATCCAGGGATCCGATACCCGGGGAAAATTACGTCCGCTTAACTGCCCTGGGAGGGTGGAGGGAAGTCGGAAGGTCATCCACCCTTTTGATGACAAAGAACTCAAAGGTNATGATAGACTGCGGTCTCGATCCGGCGGCAATAGACAGTGACGACCCTTCCAGCGGCGCTCCTTACCTGAATGCGCCAGAGATCTGGCCCCTGAATTCAATAGACGGGGTTGTTCTGACGCATTCCCATATGGATCACGGTGGATTCCTGCCTTACCTTTTCAGCATAGGGTATGATGGACCCGTTTACCTTACCGCACCTGCAAGGGACCTTCTCCTTCTCCTTCTCATGGATTACGTGAAACTTGGCCTGTCGGAAAACAGGAGGGTTCCGTACAAGATGGAGGATGTGAGGAATCTCATCAGGCACACCGTCACCCTCAATTACAACGAGACTACTGACATATCCCCGGATATCAGGGTAACGCTGAGAAACGCAGGTCACATTCTCGGCTCATCAATAGTGCACTTCCACATAGGTGAGGGGTTCCACAACCTTCTCATGTCCGGGGATATTAAATACACGAATTCATGGCTTTTCAATGCTGCGGATACCCGTCTGCCGAGGGTGGAAACATTCGTCACCGAAAGCACGTACGGTGCGAAGAACGATTTCCAGCCATCCAGGCAGGAAGCGGGAGATAGGCTTGCACAGATCGTGAGGCTTGCCGCTGAGAGGAAGGGGAGAGTTCTCATACCTGTTTTCGCGGTGGGCAGGAGCCAGGAGGTCATGCTGGTGCTTGAGGAGAAAACGAGGCTGGGTGAGATTCCAAGAGTTCCAGTTTATCTGGACGGGATGATATACGAGGCCACAAGTATCCACACCGCATATCCAGAATTTCTCAATTCAAATCTCAGGGATCTCATAACAAGGAGAAAGGAGAATCCTTTCCTGTCGGACATATTCAAGAGGGTTGATGCTCCGGAGACGAGGGAGGAGATTATAAGCGACGTGGGTCCCATTGTGGTCCTTGCTACATCAGGTATGATGAACGGCGGTCCCGTGATAGAATATTTCTCCAACTGGGCGGATGATCCTAGGAACTTTCTGGTGTTCGTGGGGTATCAGGCGGAGGGTACACTTGGCAGGAGAATCCTTTCAGGTGCGAAGAGGATAAGCGTCAGGAAGAGCGACGGTCTTAAAGAGGTAGATATAAATCTCACAGTGGAGAGCGTGGACGGTTTCTCCGGCCATTCGGACAGGAGGCAGCTTATGAAGTACATAGAAGCGCTGGAATACAAGCCAAAGAGGGTTCTCGTCAACCACGGGGACGAGAGCAAGGCAGTGGAATTTTCCAGGGCAGTTTCGCTCAAATTCGGGATAGATAGCTATGCACCCTATGACCTGGAAACGATACGTCTGAGATAGATGGAAAAAGGAATTTTAAATATGACTTGCATATAGGGTGAAGGAAGGATGTAGCAATGGTCAATTTCAAGGATGTACCACCGGAAATGCTCATAAAGGAGATTTCTCTGAGACTCAAGGGTAGCATCAAGGAGCCTCCCTGGGTTATGGAGGTCAAGACCGGCCAGCACAAGGAGAGGGGACCTGTGGAACAGGACTGGTATTTCATAAGAGCGGCATCCGTTCTCAGGAAGATCGCTCTTTACTCACCCATAGGCATAGAGAGGCTTTCCTCTGAATACGGGGGGAAGGTGGACAGGGGATCGGCCAGATACCATGCCAGCAAGGGTTCCAGGAAAGTAGTGAGGAGCGTGGTTCAGGGTCTTGAGGATCTCGGTTATGTAGTGAAGAGCGGGAAGGGAAGGTCCGTATCCCCGTCAGGTCTGAAACTTCTTAATTCCGTTGCAGCGGAAATCGCCGTCAAGCTCAAGGAGAGTGTACCTGCCATTGAGAAATACATATAGGGGTGATGCAGGATGACTGATGACAGGGAACTTGAGGAGCTGAGAAGGAAACGCCTGATGGAGCTCCAGAATCAGGCGGCAGCCCAGCAGGAAATGCAGGAGAGGGAGGAAGCTGAGAGGAGGGCCGCGGAGAAGGAGAGGCACGACTTCGTGAAGCGTTTCGTCACGCCGGAAGCATACGAGAGACTTTCCAACGTGCGACTTGTCAGACCGGAGGTCGTGGAAACTGTGGAGAATCAGATAATAATGCTGGCGCAATCGGGAAGGCTGAACAGGCTTATAACGGACGCGGAAGTAAAATCGCTGCTAGCAAGATTGACAGAGAAGAGGGAAACAAGGATAGAGAGGAGATGAACTGAATTGGCAAGAAACAAGCATGTTGCACTGAAAAAGAGGCTGATGGCTAAGGTGAAGGAGAATTCCAGGGTACCAGCCTGGGTAATGGTCAGGACAAACAGGAGGGTCACCACGAACCCGAAGAGAAGGACGTGGAGAAGGAATAAGCTCAAGGAGTGATAACCGTGGCAGAGAAGGAAGTTGAAATGACTGTTTCGCTGAGGGAGGTAATATATACATCAAGAAAAAGAAGAAGCCCGGCTGCAGTTTCCCTTCTGAGGAGGAAGGTCTCAAGGTTCGTGAAGGTACCAGTGGAAAATGTATGGATAGACGATGCAGTGAACAGGCTCATATGGAGCAGGGGATTAGAAAAGCCGCCGAGTAAATTGAGAGTCAAGATTCTCAAGATAGAGGAAGACAACTCAGCGGAGGTGCTGCTCCCAGAAAAGGCATGATACAGAAGGCAAGAATTTTCAACTCACCGTTTCTCGGTGTATTCATCAGAACCTGGGAAAAATACACCCTTTACCCCAGGGGAAGCGGTGAAGAAACGGTGGCTATGATTATGAAATACCTGAAGACTGAACCGATAGAGGTTACAATCGGTGGTTCGAATCTCATAGGCTCTCTATGCGCGATGAATTCCAGCGGAGTTGTTGTGGGGAGGATGGTCACGGATGAGGAGCTGAAACTTTTTCCCGGTGACATTAACATCGCTGTTCTTGAGGACAAACTTAACGCTATCGGAAACAACGTTCTTGTGAACGACAAGGTTGCCCTTGTTCACGAGGAGATGAGCAACCCCTCAATTAAGGCGATAGGGGATGCTCTTGACGTGGAGGTTTTCAGGGGGAGCTTCAAGAGCATCAAAACGGTGGGTTCCAGCGGTCTTGTCACGAAGAAAGGCATTGTTATCCCCCCGAACATGAGCGATGAAGAGATAGAGAGGATTGCGGAGATGTTCGGGGTGAAGGGGAGAGTGGGAACGGCAAACTTCGGAAGCATGTATGTCGGAGCATCCGTGGTTTCAAATAGCAACGGTGCACTNATAGGTGAAGACAGCACCACAGTTGAGATTTCGAACATAGAAGAAGCACTCAGCCTATGAAGATTGAGAGATGTCCCGGGGTGTATGAACCGGAGGACGATTCCTTCCTGCTTACAGGCATTCCGGAAATAAAGGGAAGCATCCTGGAAATAGGGTGCGGAACAGGATTCGTGGGTCTCAGCTACGCTCTATCAGGGGAGAAGGTTGTCATGACGGATCTCTCTCCCGCAGCGGCCCTGTGTGCCAGAAATAACGCTCTCCGCAACGGTATAGAAAGCGCCGTGATAATAACGGACCTCTTCTCGGGAATAAAGGGGAAGTTCGACTGCTGCATTTTCAATCCTCCATATCTTCCTTCCGGACCCGGGGATGACGGGGCATGGTCAGGGGGCAACACAGGAAGGGAGGTTACATACAGATTTCTAAGGGAATTTAAGAAATACTGCGAGGTTGCGTTCATAATTGAAAGCACCCTTTCCAGGATAAAAAGGGAGGATTTTCCCTCTTTAAAATTCAGTGTTGTGAGGAGTATGGACTATGAGTTCGAGGCGCTGAATGTTCTGAGGGTGGAGTGAAATGCCTTCCCTGGATGAAGAGATAGAGGAAATTGAGAGGGAAATAAGGAAAACTCAGTACAACAAGGCAACGGAGCACCATATAGGACGTCTCAAGGCCAAGATAGCGAAGCTCGAAAGGATGAAGGAGGAGAGAAGGGGCGGGGGAACGGGATTTTTCATAAGGAAGAGCATTTATCCTACTGTGGGTCTCATAGGTCCACCTTCGGTTGGAAAAAGCAGTATTCTGAACGCAATTACGAATGCGGAGAGCAGGGTAGGGGACTTCGATTTTACCACACTATCCATAGTTCCTGGAGTTATGGATTACAATGGCCTGAGGTACAGAATTCTAGACCTTCCCGGTGTTATAGAGGGGGCGCACCAGGGCAGGGGAAGGGGGAGGGAGGTTATTTCAGTTCTCAGGAGTGTTGATCTCATAACTATAGTTTTAGATCCCTACAAACCGGACCCCCAGTACATTCTGTCCGAGCTGAGAAGGGCGGGGATAAGGATGAACGAGATCAAACCGAAGATGTCCATCGTGAGGAAGGACAGGGGAGGGCTGAACATCATGGCTGTGGGGAGGGTGAACGCTGATATAAAACTCCTGGAATCTGTGTGCAGGGAGTTCGGGATAATCAATGCGGATATAGTGATAAGGGAGAGCATGGATGTGGAAAGGTTCATAGACGGTCTTGTGGGCAACAGGGTGTATGTCCCGGGAATATTCGTCATGAACAAGGCGGATCTTCCGGAATTCCGGGAAGCTTTTGAAAGTTTGATTTCAAAAGGTTTCGAGGCGATACCGATTTCAGTGAGCAAATCCCTGAATATAGATCTCCTCAAGGAAAGGATATCCAGGGCCGTGAGAATGATAAAGATATTTCTAAAGCCAGCTTCAGGGGAAGGGGATGATGAGCCCCTCGTTGTAAGGGAAGGAGCACCGTGGAGGATGTTTGTCTCTCCCTCCATTCCGATTTCGTGGAGAAGTTCAAGTTCGCGACCATTGTGGGTCCTTCAGTGAAGTACAGGAATCAGAGGGTCGGTCTTGAACACGTGGTGGGGGATGGAGATATAATAAGCATTTATATAAAAAAAGGTTGAAATTTTTTATTTCTCCGGTAGCCAGCAATTAATCAACTTTTTTATAGCACAATTGCATACATCCTGAACCTGAAAGGTAGTGAAAACTTGGGAGACAGAGTACTGGCTTTTGTGGACCTGTTCGTTGAGGCACCGCTAATGGATGAGGTCATATCAGCTCTCAAGGAAATAAAGAATGCGGTGCAGATTTACGAGGTTACAGGGGAGTTTGACGTTATAATTCTCGTNAATGTCGGAAGCATAGAGGAGTTCAGGGACCTGCTCAAGAACAGGATAATGAAGATAAAGGGAATAAAAAGTACGGTCACATCAATAGTGCTCAAGTCGCACAGGAACCACAACCTGGAAGCCCCTCCGGAGTGAAGGATGGATAAAGGTTAAGACTTGGATGCCTATCTGTCCAACCGGAAGGTGCCAGAATAGCTGGTGAAACGATGATTACCCTCGAGGGTCTGTTCGTTATCTTCATTACGTGGATATTCGTTATACCCATTTCCTGGCTTCTTTCCAGGTATCTCGAGGGTGTCTTCTCCAGCGGGAACAGGATTCTGGATAGATTTTTGGAGCCCGCTGAAAATTTCATATATAAAATAACGGGGGTGGATCAGAATAAGGGGATGGGCTGGAAGGAATATTTCAGGGCCCTTCTTCTTGTGAATTTCCTTGAAATGATTTTTGCTTTCATCCTACTCCTTTTCCAGGGCAATCTTCCCCTCGACCCCATGCATTTCCCGGATGTTTCAATTCCTCTTGCATTCAACATAGCTGTATCCTTCGGAACGAATACGAACCTGCAGCACTATGCAGGCGAAACAACCCTTTCTTACCTTAGCCAGATGGCTGTAATACAGTTCCTTCAGTTTGCATCTGCGGCCACAGGTCTTTCCGCAGGTATCGCGATGATCCGCGGTTTCTCAGGGAAAACTGGCAATCTGGGGAATTTTTACAGGGATTACGTGAGATCCATAACCAGGGTTCTGATACCCCTGGCGTTCATATCCACAATAATCCTCATATGGCTTGGAGTGCCGCAGTCCCTTTCAGGGTATCAGACCGTCGGGGGTCTTCAGCCAGGTGTAAAGGAGATAGTTTACAGGGGGCCGGTTGCATCCCTCGTCTCAATAATGCAGCTCGGGACAAATGGCGGCGGGTATTTCGGGATGAATTCAGCATATCCACTTCAGAACCCGGATCAGGTGAGCGATTTATTTGAGATTGGACTGATGATGCTTATTCCAACATCCCTTCTCTTCCTCTTCGGGAGGATGATAGGTAACAGGAAGGAGGGGAGAACGCTTGTCGTGGCCGCTTATCTCATCTACGGTATAGATTTGATGGTAGCATTCATCCCGCACGTGCTTGACAGAGGGGTGGAAGTCCGCCTTGGCAGCGCGGCCTCCGTGTTCTGGACCGTGACAACCACATCCTTCACCACAGGTTCCCTGAATGCGTCCCTCTCCTCGTTTAACCCCATGGTTATACTTTCAGCATTCTTCGGAATGCTGATACAGGCAGCGCCCGGGGGAACAGGGGTGGGGCTGATGTATTTGCTTATGTATGTGATTGTGACCATATTCATCGTGGGTCTGATGGCTGGAAGAACACCCGAATATCTCGGCATGAAGATAGAGGGAAGGGACATAAAGAATGCTGTATATGCATTCATAACACACCCTCTCATAATACTGGTCCCCCTGATTATCGCGCTTGCCTTAGGAATAGGGAAAACACCGGGATACCCCTATTCCCCATCATCCTTCACCTCCCTGTTCTACGAATTCACATCCGCCGCATCGAACAACGGATCGGATTTCCTGGGGGCATCAGGCAACACCTTATTTTTAAACATCTCCACAGGTATAGTGATGCTTGCAGGGAGATACATCCCGATGATCTTCCTTCTCTCCCTGGCTGAAGGAATTGCGGTGAGAAAGAGATCCCCGGTGCAGGGTCTCAGAACTGATTCTGTGAGTTTCATCATAGTTCTTGTGGTTGTGATATTCATCTTAACTGTCCTCACATTCTTCCCGTTCCTGGTGCTCGGTCCGGTTCTCCAGCTTTTGAAGGAACATATGGTGGTGATATTATGATTGAAGGGAAGAGATCGGGTATAAGGTGGTCTTCAGTTCTTTTTGATTCTATAGTGAGGCTCAATCCAGTAACGCTGAGAAGAAATCTTGTAATGTTCATCACGGAAGTAGCATTCTTCATAGTTCTCATCATGGCACTCTTCCCCTCCCTGGTTCCGGAAGTCTCAAGCATCAGTGAGAGGTATTTCTATTCTGTTGTTGCATTAATTCTCATACTGACGGTATGGTTCAGCACGCTTTCAGATTCAATAGCGGAGGCACAGATAAGAAATACAGCCTCCTCGCTGAGAAAGATAAGGGAGGAGCTGAAGGCAAAGAGGCTCAAGGAAGGGGGAGGAAGGGAATATGAAATAGTGAGTTCAAAAGACCTGAGGAAGGGCGATCTGATTCTCATAGAGAGGGGGGACAGGGTACCCATAGACTGCGAGGTGCTCGAGGGGATCGCGATGGTCGATGAATCCCTGTTGACGGGTGAATCGCAGAATGTTCGCAAGTCCATGGGCTCCACACTTCTCGGTGGTTCTATCGTGGTAACCGATAACCTGATAGCAAGGGTATCGGTGAATCCAGAGGAAACATATGTGAGCAAACTCATAGAGCTCGTGGAATCTTCCGTGAGGCCGAAAACTCCCAATGAGATCTCCCTCTCCATTCTCCTCTCAGGATTTACCGCAATATTCTCTATAGTGGCGATTTCCCTCCTTGCAATCGGTATTGAGTTGCATCTAGGTATAGATTTGGCTGTTTTAATTGCGCTTTATGTATGTCTTCTCCCCACCACAATAGGCGCCCTTCTTCCTGCAATCGGAATATCGGGAATAAACAGGATGTCAGCCAACAGAATCATCGTTAAATCTGGAAAGGCAGTTGAGGCAGCAGGGGATGTTGACACCCTCCTGGTGGACAAGACAGGGACGATAACAAGGGGGATGAGGAAGGCTGTGAATTTCATACCCCTGGGAAATCACACTGAAAGGGAAGTAGGAGAAGCTGCATTCCTCGCTTCATGGGAAGACGATACTCAAGAGGGAAAGAGCATAGTGGAGCTGGCATACAGCCTCGGTTACATACCGCAGGAGATAGTGAACTTATACAAATCGGAGTTCGAGGAGTTCAGTGCCAGGACAAGGAGGAGCGGCGTGAAAATTAGCGACACAAGGGAGTTCATTCTTCCAAAAGGTGGAAGGGACCTGCTGCAGAGGAAAAGATTGAGGAGGAAGTTCGAGCCTGAATCGGAAAAGCCGGAGATAGAGGTTGTCAAGGGTGCACCCGATGCCGTCCTCGAATACGTGGGGAGGAAGCCAGAGGGGTTCGACGAAATGCTGGAAAAGATATCGGAGGACGGTGCAACTGTGATGGCAGTTGCGGAATCCGGTGAGATACTTGGATTCATAAAACTGAAGGATCAGGTGAAGCCCGGTGTGAGGGAAAAAATAAGGGCGCTGAGGAACATGAACATAGAGGTGGTTATGGTCACGGGTGACCAGCCGACCACTGCAGGCATAATATCCAGGGATGTTGGCATAGACGAATTCATAGCCAGGGCAAGGCCTGAGACGAAGTATGAGATGGTGAAGAAAGCTCAGAAGGAAGGGAGGGTCACAGCGATGATAGGGGATGGAACGAATGATGCCCCTGCACTTTCTGCCGCGGATGTAGGTCTGGCAATGGCTTCCGGCACTGAGCCTGCCAGGGAGGCTGCGAACATGGTTGACCTGGAATCAAACCCATCGAAGATAATAGATGTGGTTCTTCTCGGAAAGCAGATCCTGGTGACAAGAGGTACGGTGACGGCATTCAGCATAGCAAACGACATCGCGAAATATTTCGTGATAGTGCCGGTGATGTTCTCGAGGCTCCCCCATTTGCAGGCAATAAATTTCATGCATCTCACCCCTCATGTTGCTGTTCTCTCCGCACTCATATATAACGCGCTTGTAATTCCAGCCCTCATTCCGCTGGCGCTGAAGGGCAACAAGGTCAGGCCCCTTGATACGATGGGCATGTTCATAAGAAACATGATGATCTACGGTTTGGGAGGGATAGTGCTGCCTTTTGTTGCTATAAAGGTGATCTCCATTCTCCTGACCTGGGGAGGGGTGTGAAATGAAGGGTATCAGAGAACTTTCTCCACCGCTCCGACTAGCTCTATTGAGCCTGGTTGTATGCGGTCTTCTTTTTCCAGTCGTAATGACTGGAATAGGGGAGGTTGCATTTCCTTCTCAATCTCAGGGCTCCCAGATATATTTTGAAGGGAGATCTGTGGGGTCCGTCCTGGTATACCAGAATTTCTCTCTTCCTGTGTTTTTCCATCCGCTCAACAGTTCCGTTGCAGGCTCAGATCCGGATGTACCATTCAGCTTCGCGCTGAAACAGGTTTCCAGGGTGCACAATGCCACCGGCATCCCTGTTTCCGTGTTAAAACAGATCCTTGAGAAATTCAAGCAGTACACCCTTTTCTTCTTCGGGAGCGCTTTCGTGAACGTGGTGGAGGTGAACATTTACCTCGTCCAGAATTACCCTTCAGTATATTCCCCATATCTGAAACAGGAAATGGATAATTTTCCCTTGCGTATTCAGGAAATTTCGCTTCAATATATAGAAAAAAATTAAATTTCACAAAATTTTCCTGAAGATATGCCCACGGTAGTACTTACTGCCGACAGAGGCACATTCACAGATTATGGAGGGATATCAACACTCGGCTACGTCGCATGCATGCCTGCCCGAATAGTGCCGAGACCTCTCATGAACTTGCTTTTCACTCCTGAAATGAAGTCCTACAGATCTGGGGAAGCTGTTTATGCCCCGTATGCTCTGAGGAAAGTTGAGGCGGCCCTGCTGGAACGGGGGGTGGATGTAATGGTAGTTCCACCGGACAATCTTGACAAGGTTATTGACGAGAATACAAAAGTTCTCGGAATAACTGTTCACGATCCCAGGGGTCTCAGCCCCGTATCCATGAAGCTGACGATGCTCTTCGGGGGCGGGCCGGCGTGGAACGCGGTGTTCTTCGATGAGATGGGGCGCAGAATATGGCAGCTGAAGAAGAAATACGGATTCAGGGTCGTGGCGGGAGGGCCGGCAACCTGGCAGCTCGTCCTTGAAAGACCGGAATGGGTCGACACCATATTCAACGGAGAGGCAGAGGTGGATCTTCCCAACATAATAAAGGATGCAATTGAGGGCAGGCAGATCCCGAGCGACGTGAAGGGAAGGGATCCAAAGGTGAGGAGATACCGACCATAAAGAAACCTTCAAGGCTTGGAGAGGTGCAGGTGACCAGGGGATGTCCGAGGGGATGCCAGTTCTGCTCAATAACGCCAGAGACATTCCGTTCGATCCCCCTCAAGGATATCTTAGAGGAAGTGAAACTAAACATATCGCACGGGCAGAAATCCGTTGAACTGCTCACGGATGATATCCTCCTCTACGGCTCCAACCGGTTGAGGACAAATCATGATGCGGTGGTTGAGCTCTTCAGGTCGGTGAAGGAAGCGGGTGCCGAACAGATATATTTCCCTCACATATCTGCCCCGCCAGTGGTAACCGATGAGAAGACNGTCCTGGAGATTTCCGATATAGCTGAATACAAGAAATACAGAGCGGAAGCTCCCGTTGTGGGACTGGAGAGCGGAAGTAAGAGGATAATCTACAAGTACATGAGGGGAAAGTCTTTCCCGTTCAAGCCGGAGGAATGGGGGGAAGTGATAGTGAACGCNACCTCCATTCTAAATAAGGCTTCAATAACGCCCTGCTACACGATGACCATAGGATATCCAGATGAGACGGATGACGACGTGCAGGAGAGCATAGATCTTGTGAGCAACCTTTTCAGCAGCGGCAACAGATCGTGGGTCTTCCCCCTGCCCGTAATTCCAATGGGTTCCACAAAGATAAGCAAGAATCCGTTCCCTGCGCTGAAAACGTTGCCATCAAAGTACTGGGAGCTCCTGTACCTGAGCTGGAAGAATGATCTCAGGGTGACCAGGGAGGTGTTCCCGGATATGACAGGAAGGATGTTCAGCAGTACCCTGAGGGGAATAGTCAATCTGCTTATGGACAGAACGCTCGCTCANGTNGAGGAGGTCTTCAAGGAACTTATGGAAACGAAGGGGGAGAAGGCGTATGAATACAGTTTGATAGACCTGAACAGCATCACCGGAGTATTAAGATCGATTTATTGGTTCTTCAGGGCACAGATGTCCNGTGTCTCCCCTGCCGGAATTCCCTCCATTGAGCAGACCGCAGCTAAACTCAGTAGTACAGCCGGGAAAATAGGGAAATGATTCCCCCTTAATATCCAGTATTCAGGAAGCTTATCCTCACCCAGTTTTGCTGTGCTCCAGTTTACCTCCCTCAACCTTCCATTTGCAGTAAGCGTAGAGCGCGTCGTAAAGAGGGAACTGGAGTTTCATATTCTCGTGATCGTTCTTCGCAATAAGCCTGAAACCAAGTGCTGCTGCCTCCAGACCTGCACCTTCTGGAACGGCATCCGGCGGTGATGCATCTGCGCTTCTCACAATCTTCGCCATTTCCAGCAAAGCAGGGTCCTTGAGCCCATACTTCCTGATTATGGCATCGAAGCTCACATATTCGTACCCGTTTTCGATGAAATGGTGAAGTTCAGCTCCCGGAGTATCGAAGGGTATTGCACCCTCCTTTTTTGCGACATCCATCACCTCTTCCTTCGGAACGAAGATGAATTCCGGTTCCTTGTCAACAAATCTTGATATAAGCCAGGGGCATGCAATCCTGTCCACTTTCGCTTTTTCCCTCGTAACCCACTTCATGCTATCACAATTTTCCCATAATTCCCGAAAATAAATATTTGTTGACGAATCTGAAAAAAGGATGAAATTATCCAAGAACAACGCGGGGCATCTTTCCCGAATTGAGGGACTGTTAAACTCGAAAGGACAAAGGTGTGGACTTACGTCTTATTACGCAACTTTGAAATGGTGGAAACACATCATTTCGGGTGAAAACTTATTCCACGGTGCCCATGAAATTACCAAAAAAGAAGAGGAGAGAACGGGAAAAACTTGGATTGAAACCTATAGAAGTTATCAGAAGAACAGGGAAGGAAATCGTGGCAAGCAATGAGAAGCTAAGTGGGAAGATGAAGGGAATGGTGGCCACGATCCAAAAATTGAATCTTGGCGAAATAATATCCGATATCAGGGAAGATAGAGAAAGGTAACCTTTTTTACACACTCGCAATTTTCCNTTTTTGAGAAAAAAATTNTATATCCTGGTGGAAGGATTAAGAGTTTCCTGCAGGACACGAGAAAATGCCGCATCTCCCANAACAGTTGAAGAATCAGGGTGAGAACCTGCATTCCCTTCAGGNATTGTACCTTAAATGGAAACTGGAAACNCAGGNTGCGTTCTCTTATCATATCAGAATTTTTCAGTACGCAAGTTCTAAAACAATCTTCTATACCACANATAGAATCCATAATATCCTGAGAAATTCGCATTACCACATTCCTGAGTATCTCATTCACACTTAATCCTNCCATATTAATCCCAAGGAACTCCGTTCTGAAACAACGAAATTATATTCCCATTTTCACTCTATTATTATGCCTGGATTACTNGAGGGCAAGAATGTAGTGGTTACTGGCGGAGGAAGGGGGATAGGTTCCAAAATTATTGAAATGGTGATTTCTGAAGGAGGAAATGCTGCCTTCCTTGATAT
>JGI24721J26819_10003153_pt1 | contig 17798 bp, 17 predicted proteins | sample YelNatPaOPGAMG01_FD_26819 | JGI IMG/M metagenome (IMG submission 26819) | reverse complement strand
CACTGGTATGCTCTCTAAGCCCATCTTCTGAAAGACCCTAAGAACATCACCGTCTCCTCCAACCACGAGAAGCATGTCGTAGGCTTTTATCTCTTCAGCTGTAGGTGTTTCTGTAATGCGGTAGCTAAGACTGGCTTGCTGAAGCGCTTCCGAAACTTCTTTTAATACAGAGCCCAGTCGTCTCCTAGGTATTACTAGTATCCGCATGCCCATCTTTACTACACCTTAGGTTTGATTAATGTGTTTTGTACAGACTTATCGTTATGACCCCATAGGGGCATTTGGAGTAGCAGACGAAACACTTGGTGCATTCAGCAAAACTCTTTTCTTCGCAAACCAGCAAACCCCAGGGACATATAATAGCGCAAGCAGCACATCTCCTACATTCATCTCGCTTAACACGTGGCTTTATTAGCGGGTTGAGCCTACTGATTAGAGTCAGCAGCCCGGCTACTGGGCAGATGTATTTGCAGAAGAAAAGCTTTTCGTATGTGTTAGCTGCCAACACACCACCAACTATAGCCATCTCTGCACCAGCAACGAAGCCTCCTGCTACGCTGCCTCTGCAGATTGTGCCGATTGGGCAGAAGCTGCACCACGCTGGTGTTTTGGTTGCCGCTGAAGCTAGCATAACGGCTGCTAAGGTGGAGAATTTTGCTTCTTTGCCCCAGAGCCTCCTATTCGTATTCGCTTTAGGTTTTCTTTCAACCAGCGGCTTGAACCGCACCTTTGCCATTACATGTTCCGTAAATTCTGTTAAGGTGCCTATTGGGCAGGCCCAAGAGCACCAAGCCCTACCTAGGAGTATCGTTACCCCTATGAGTATCGCCGCTGCGGCTAAAAACGTTATTAGAATCGTTTGAGGTATGCTTACTCTGCTTGCTACAATGATCTGTAAGGCGCCTAGTGGCTCAACTAACTGAATGTCTCCGACTATGAAGCTGCAGACCGCACCTACAACAAAGTAAACGAAGAACAGGAAGAAGATGATCTGTATGAGGTGCCGAACCCTCTGGATGAGCTTCTTAAGGTTCATCTCGCACCCCTTCTTTCCCTCAGCCGCCTCCCTTCTTCTAACTCCTCTGCACCTACTGGCCTGACTACAATAGCCTTAGATGGCACTGGGCAGATGTATTCGCACTGCTTACAACCGACGCAAAGCGCTTCGTTGACTTCTACGCCACCACTGCCTCTAATCTCCACAGCGTCGAAAACGCAGATGTCCACGCATCTGTAGCAGATGTTATAGCGCCAAGCTAAGCAGGTGCTCTATCAACCCCAGCCACACCCATCCTCAAATCCTCAACGCTCGTTTTCCTCAAAGCTCCTGTGGGGCAAGCGCTTATGCATCGGAAGCAGAGCTGGGCTGAAGGGCTTAACATCTTAAAGGCTCTGTTCTTGGAGGGTGATGGGTCTACTAGATCTAGGTAGACGGCGCAATACCCCTTTAACTCCGGGGTGCCGAGTGTGGAGAGGTGAGTTTTATCAGGCTCTATTCCTTTAGTTGGGCACACATCAGCACACCTATTACACCTTATACATAGGGCTAGAAACTCTTCTTCACTTTCTACTCCGGGCGGTCTAACCTTCCTGCTCTGGCTTAGGTTAGTTAGAGTTAAGGTTGTTGTGAAGGCTAAGAGGCAGAGTATGGACCAGAGAAAGGTTCGGCGATTCACGGCAGACAGAGACTCTTCTTAGGTTATATAATAGTGTTCTCTACAATAGTAGATCAGTGAAGGATGTTAGCGGAAAAAGAATGGGTTGCCTTGTATCGCAAATACGTAGATTAAGGCGGCTATAATCCACACGCAGATAAACATAATCTTCCTACTCTTAGATATAGGTGAAACATCGTCCAGAGGTCTCATCTCAGGGCTCCTCATAGAGAGTATGAGGATCAAGATAGCCATAAGCTGAAAGCCAGCCACAAAGAGCACGACGATGCTAGCGTATGTGAGAACTTTATGCAGCCTTGGGCTTAGAACAGCCCTCGCCACGTGCCCGCCATCGAGTTGCCAAGCTGGCATGAGATTTAGGAAGGTTATCAAGAAGCCTAATGATGAGGCGAATATTAGAGGCGACAGAATGAGACCTGTGCCTACTCTTTGCGGCGTGAGGTTGGAGAGTAGGAATTCTGTGAAGAGGTCGAGGTTGGATACTATCTGAATCTTACCAGCGGCAGCTTGCCTACTCAACTCCTCAAGCGGTACAGCGGCTGTTGTTAAGGCTCCACCTACAGCAACTAGTAGTGTAACCCCAAGCCCAGCTAACGGTCCTGAGATGCCTAGATCGAAGAGTGAGTCTCTGTTCGCTGGAGGTTCGCTCGATGTTATAACCGCACCTAATGTTGGGAGGGCTCCTGGTATGCCCGGTATGAAGTAGGGTGGTGATGATTGAACCCCATGTATGGCTGAAGCTAGTTTGTGCCCCATTTCGTGCACACCTATTATCCCCATTATCCCTACTGCATACAAGCCGATCATGAGCAGGAGGCTACCCGGGTAGCCCGAGGCTTTGAAGAAGCCGTCAGCTGTTACGGTGCCTAGCGTTGCTAAGAGCAGTATAAGATTTAACCTTGGACCCCTCGGCTTTATCGAAGGTCTTCTGAAGGCTATTAGGGTTAGATAGTCTCCGCTTCTTCTTAAAACTGCGAGGTAGCCTATCGGCTTAATCTCCCTAAGTAGCTTGAGGAAAGCCTCTTTGTTCCCCTTATCCTCCTCTACTTCGAATTCAACCGCGCCTTGCTCTCTAAGATAGTAGTTTCTGGTGCGGAATAGGGATCTGATCTTCTCCGCTACTAGCCTCTGCTCATCGTAGATGCTGCTTGACTGATCTTCGCCCAACTTCTGGGTATAGATTCGTTGATGGTGCTGTTAAATATTGTGGTTGCAGAGATGGGTTTATGTGTATGTTGATTGTAGGGTTTTATCTGCGATGCAGCCTATGCTTGCTCGTTGGGTAGGCGAGTATCTGATTAGACCTTGTAGTGAAGATGATATTCCTAGCGTGATATCTATAAACCTCGTCTCTTTACCTGAGCATTATGCCGATTACTTTTTTGAGGAGCTAAGGAGAGAGTCACCTGAAACATTTCTGGTAGCAGAGAAGAATGGGCACGTAGTCGGCTACGTAATGTGTAGGATCGAATACGGCTTCTCTAACCTAAAGAGGTTCAATCTGGTGAAGAAGGGGCATATAGTGTCAATAGCGGTCTTAGAGCCGCATAGAGGTAAGGGTATCGGGACCGCTCTACTACAGGAAGCGATAAAGGCGATGGCGAAGAAGAAGTGCTCAGAAGCCTATCTTGAGGTGAGAATATCAAACGAGAGGGCTATCTCGCTTTATAAACGCCTAGGCTTCACAATAACCTCTAAGATCGAGTTCTACTACAGGGATGGAGAAGCAGCCTACGTCATGACCCTACCCTTAGATAAAGAAAGCATAGGAGAGTAAGTTGGAGGCAACCCTTTTAGAGTTCGCTGAAGTCTGCGAGAAGATTAGAGCCACGTCTAGCAAGAAGCAGAAGATTAGCATAGTAGCCAACTACCTACGTGGACTTAGCAGAGTGGACCTACCCTTAGCCTGCAGACTTCTAACTAGCAGGGTCTTCCCACCTTGGGATGCTAGAGCCGTAAACATAAGCTACTCAACAATCTTAGATGTTCTGAAAGAGATTACGGGTGTTGATGAAAAGAGGTTGAAAGCAACCTACCTCAAGTACGGCGACCTAGGCTCAGCGGCTGAAGAGCTGATGCAAGATAAGAAGGTAACTACGCTTCTGCAAACCCCACTTACGCTCCAAAATGTGTATAGCGCATTGGATAGTGCTGCATCAAAGAAGGGTGAGGGTGCGGCTGAGCATAGAGAGAAGGTCTTAAAAGGTCTTCTTGCCCTCTGCAGCCCTCTGGAGGCGAAGTATCTGGTCAAGGTGCTGTGTGGTGAGATGAGGATTGGTTTAGATGAGGGGTTACTTGAGGAGGCGCTTGCTGCAGCCTATGGGCGCAGCCTAAAGAAGGTTAGAGAAGCTGGGTTGGTCGTTGCTGATATCGGTGAGAACGCCTTAATTGCGTTAGACGGAGCCTTTGACTCGCTCAAACTTAAACTCTTCCACCCGACCAACTTTATGCTTGCTGAGGAGATGAGCTCTCCGCAAGAAGTTGCCGAATATTTTCGTTGCGAGCTTTATGCTGAGTATAAGTATGATGGTGTTAGGGCTCAGATACATAGCAGCGAAAGAGAAGTTCGCATCTTTTCACGCCGCCTCGAAGACATCACAAGCAGCTTCCCAGAACTTCTCATACCTGTTGGTAGAGAGGTTATATTGGATGGCGAGATAGTCCCCTATAAGGATGGGCTGCTGCCTTTCCAGAAGCTGCAGCAGAGGCTACACCGCAAAACGATTACACAAGACGTGTTAAACGAAACACCAGTCGTATACTTTGCCTTCGACATACTTTACTACAGCGGCGAGACGTGCATCAACAAACCTCTAAGAGAGAGGAGAGCCATACTTGAAGCGCTCGATCTGAAGCCACCCTTCTACTACGCTAACCAGACGAGGGTTAGAACTGAGGCTGAGATAAAGGAGGCTTTCGAGTCAAGCCTTAAGCTCGGTTATGAGGGGCTGATGATCAAGCGTCCAGACTCAGAATACACGCCGGGGAAGAGGGGGAAGAAGTGGGTTAAACTCAAGAGGGAGCTCGCTACGCTCGATGTGGTTATCGTTGCTGCTGAGTACGGGCACGGTAAGAGGGCTGGTGTGCTTTCAGACTACACCTTTGCGGTCAAGTCCAAGGATGGGCTTAAGGTTATAGGTAAGGCTTACAGCGGCTTAACAGACGAAGAGATATTGGATATTACCGAGAGGCTGAACAAACTCACAGTCAAGGATCTGGGGCACATGAAGATTGTAGAGCCGAAGATCGTCTTAGAGGTTGCTTTCAACAACATACAGCGGAGCAGCAGACACAACAGCGGCTACGCGCTGCGATTCCCGAGAATCAAGAGGATAAGGTGGGATAAGAATGTCGAAGAGATCGATACGCTAGATAGAGTTAAGGAAATCTACGAGCGGCAAACACGAAAAATAACGGTCTGATGGTTGGTGAGAGGAAAATATATATAGTGAGTGCCTTAGTGCATCTATTTGATCGCGGTTGGATAAGGATAAGTTGATNGGAGTTTTACTAGTTATAGCNGGGATCGTGGGTATAGTGATCTACGGGCTCTTGCTTTGGAACTACACTGTGATAGTCTTAGCTATAACAGCTTTCGTAGGCGTAGCAGCCATATTAGGTATAGTAGCTTGGATAGGTTGGACGATGGCTACAACCCCTCCTCCACCACCAATAGAAGCTGAAGCTTCCGGCGAAGAAAAGCCTTCAGAGGAGAGTAAAGCGGGCGAAGCTAAAAGCAGCTAACATACTCTGAGATCTAACACGACTTGAGCCAACCTAGGGCCTACATCCCTTACCACACCAGCATACTCCACGTCGAACCTAAACTCTGCTTTACCTCTAACGTGCTCAACCGCCTTCTGCAAAGGATCTTCACCTTTCTCGTAGAAGACGTGTTCATAATAATGTATGGTGCCACTACCCTCCTTTAGTGCTTGGTAGGCTTCGGGTAGGTAGGTTAGAGCTTTTTCTGGTAGGGGCATAATCACTCTATTGGCGATCCGCTGCAGCCTATTCTTGATTATTTCAGCTGCGTCGCCTAGCAGTGGGATAACTTTATGCTCAACTTTATTCAACTTTATGTTTTCTTGCATATATCGGTAGGCTTCGGGGTTGTTATCTATGGAGTAGACCTTGACATCCTTAACCTTCTTCGCTATAAGAATCGAATAAGGGCCTACACCAGCAAACATGTTTACGACGACTTCACCTTCTTTAACCAGCTTGGCTACCCTAAGCCTTTCGGCAGATAATCTAGGCGTAAAGTAGGTTGTGCTCAGATTCACTTTGTAGAGGCAGCCGTGCTCTTTGTGTATAGTTTCGAACCTAGGTTCACCAGCGACGACCTCAAGCCCCCTAAGCCTATATTCACCTTCTACTGGTGTAGTTTGGAGAAGGACGGTGCGCAGATTCTTTAACGAAGACAGCAGAGCCTCAGCAATCATATGCTTCTTAGGTAGAAGGGCTTCCGGCACTTTGATAACCGCTATATCTCCTACCACATCAAAGCCTGCGTAAAGCGCCTTCAGCTCGCTCGGTGTAAGCTTATCCTTCAGCGCCTCTTTTAAGAGCCTACCCAAGCTACTCAGCAGCACCTCTACTCACATAGTAGTAGGAGCCCAGAGACTTCTGAAGCCTATCGAGCTTACTCCCCGGCTTATTTACCCTAGGTCTTCCAGACTCCACATCTCTACGATAGGTTATGCCGAGGCTCTTAAGGAAGAGGTTCATACCATCCTCCTTCGAGAGAGCGGGTGAAACCCTACCCTCTACACCGGGGTTTCCTGTAAATATGAGAAGCCTATCTGATACGATATCTATGAGCTGGATATCGTGGTCTACTATGAGTGCTGATTTACCCTCTGCTTTAACGAATCTGTTTATCGCCTTGGCTAAAACGAATCTATCCTCTACATCTATGAAAGCTGAGGGCTCGTCGAGTGCATAGATATCGGCATCCTGTAGGAGGCAGGCTGCTATCGCTACTTTCTGCAGCTCCCCACCGCTGAGATCTCTAACCTGTTTATCGAGCAGCTTATGTATGCCGAGCGGGGTTATTATCTGGCTCTGATATAGCCCAGATTCCATCTTCTCGTTTGAAACCTTATCTAACAGCGTCTTCACATCACCATCTACATCGGAGTTCAGATACTGAGGTTTGTATGAAATCTTCGCCGCTATCATAAGGCTGCCTTCATCAGGCTGCTCTACACCAGCCATCATCTTAAGGAAGGTCGATTTACCTAAGGCGTTAGCACCCAGTATTCCGATGACTTCGCCCTTCTTGATTTCACCCTCATCTACTGTAAGTGTGAAGCCGGGGTACTTCTTCACCATCTTCGTGTAGCTCGCTATAGGGTACTGCGCACCAACTTCATCTATAGGTGCTGTTACATCGAATCTGATCGGTCGGTCTCTAAATCTAATATTCTCTTCAGGTATGTAGCCATCCAACATTATATTGATGCCTGTTCTCGATGACTGAACTTTAGATACAATACCATAAACCCCTGGCTCACCGTAGAGGATGTGTATGTAGTCGCTTAGGTAGTCTAGTATGGTGAGGTCGTGCTCAGCCACTACAACCGCCCTCCCCTCTGAGGCGAGGCTTCTAATCACCTCTGCTACAGCCATCCGCTGGTAGACATCATTGTATGAAGAAGGCTCATCGAAGAAGTAGACCTCCGCATCTTTAGATGCTGCTACAGCGACAGCAAGCCTCTGGCACTCTCCCCCGCTCAACTCAGAGATAGATTTGTCTAATGCATCCTTTAGGTTAAGTGACTCAACGAGTGTATCAGCGACACCTCTCTCATTATACGCTTTAATGAGCTCTCTGCCAGTCCCCTTCCAAAGCTTCGAGAGCAGATATACGGCTTGAGGTTTAACAGAGACTCTTAAGCTCTTAGAGGCGATCTTTTCGAAGTACTCCTTCAGTTCCGTGCCTTTGAATGCTTCGATGATCTTATCCCAGTCTGGTGGTGAGTCGTAGAACCCTAGGTTTGGTTTTAGTGTGCCTGAAAGTATCTTTATGGTTGTGCTCTTCCCCACACCGTTTTTACCCACCAGCCCCACTACAGCACCCTTCCTTGGCGTTGGTAGCCTAAATAGCCGATAACCATTAACACCAAACTGGTGAATCTTCTCCTCCTTCAGCTGCTCGGCGAGGTTCACTATCGTTATAGCTTTAAAGGGGCACTTCTTAACACATATCCCGCACCCTGTGCAGAGCTCCTCGCTTATGACAGCCTTACCCTTATCATCCAAGACTATACATTTGGCTCCGCCTTTGTTGACTGGGCAGAACTTTATACACACAAGCCCACACTTCTTGGAGTGGCAGTTGTCAAGGTCAACTGCAGCAACCCTATGAACCATCGAGAGACACCTTGAGATTGGCTAGATACGAGGTATCTGGCTATACCATACCCTCTCTATGTAAATGTATCGCGCTTAGATTCTTCGTGCAGATAGCGCTCTTTAAACTTTTTCATAAGTTCAAAGATCTCTTCGTTAGAGCGGTTCAACGCCTTAGCAACCTCTTCTGCAGTCTTTTGCGGATCCCTACTCTCTAAGACCCCCATGATCAAGTTATCTATGATTGTAAGCCCTCTCTTACTTAGAATGTTCTGTTTTAGGTTATGTAGCTCGATCAACCTCTTGTAGAGGCGATGCTCCCTATTCTTCAGATCCCTCAGCCGCCGCTTGAGCAGATAGATTTCATCGTCCACTTCACGGAGCGCCTCCGCAAAATTCTTCGCCTCAAACTCGAAGCCCAACTCATCACTATGAGAAATCTTAGCCACATAGATTGACATAGAGTCTAGGCTCCTATCTGAATACACGTAGGCGTCAACAAACTTAGTTAAACAGATCAGCTGCTTACCAAACCCCTCCAACTCTACACTCTTCACCAACCCATACCGCTCAAGAACCTTAAGATGCTTCATCACTGCCTGCGGCGTAACATCTAGCAGTGAAGCCAGCTCCTGCATAGTATGCGGTCTAGACGCTAGCAGATTCAATATCTTAAGCCTAGTAGGTGAGCAGGCTACCTTGACCACACTACTCAACCGAGGTCAGACTTACATACTAGGTGGTGACTTATAAAAGATGATAGCCGCCCATTCTAAAGAATGAGACAAGTATTCGATTCTTGCATTATCTGAAATCTGTTCACTGCTCTTAAAGATTNGCANNNAGCAATNTTTAGAATATTCAGCATCTTTTTACAACTTATTTCAANAANCTAGCCAAGCAATGTTTATATTCNNGTTAACCAATAGTTATTAACTGGTGGTTAAAATGTTCGAGGATAGAAGAAGGTTTAGAGACATACTNGATGAAATAGACAAGATAATGGCTGAGATGGAGCGGGAGATCGAAGACTCCATCAGAAACTTCCTTAAATTCGAGGGNGAGCACTTCAACAAACCATTCATCTACGGCTTCTCCATGACCCTAAACCCCGAAGGTGAACCTATCTTCAGAACCTTCGGTAACCTCAAGCCAGGTCTANAAGGCTACAGAGAACCGGTCAGCGACCAGATCCTAGACGAGCAGCGAGGTGAACTGAAGCTTGTCGTTGAGTTGCCAGGAGTTGAAAAGGGCGACATAAACATACAAGCCTTAGAGGATTCCGTCACTCTCTCTGCTGAGCGTGGAGACCGCAAGTATAAGGCGGAGATACCTCTTAGGGCTAAGGTTGACCCGACTAAGGCTAAGGCGAACTTCCAGAACGGTGTGCTGGAGGTCAGCTTCCCGCTTAAGGAGAAGACTAATAAAGGGTTCTACAAGATTAACATAGAGTAGATAATGGTGTGTCAAAGATGAGCCAAACGGTCACTTTAAAGGTGCTTGAGGCTTACACTAGGGACGTAGGCAGAGGCGTAGCGAGAATCGACTACGACGCAATGGATGCTACGGACGCTTCAACTGGAGACATCATTGAGATCAAGGGTAGGCGAAGAACGGTAGCAAAGTGCTTACCACTCTATCCCTCAGATGAAGGAAGGGGGATCATAAGAATAGACGGTTTGATCAGAAACAATGCTGGTGTAGCTATAGGCGATACGGTTACGATCAGAAAGATAAAGGCTGTGCCAGCCGATAAGGTTGTAGTCGCACCCCTAGAAGCCATACCACCAATAGATGAGAGGTATCTTGCAGACGCTCTAGAGAGCGTACCAGTAACCAAGGGCGATAATGTAATGATCCCCTACTTCGGCGGCAGACTCACCTTCCAAGTCATCAGCACAAGCCCGGCTGCAGACGCTGTGCTCATCACGCAGAGAACCACCTTTGTAATTTCTGAGAAGGGCGAAGCACTTCGCGGCGTCCCACAAGTCTCCTATGAGGACATAGGTGGCTTGAAAGAGGAGATTCAGAAGGTTAGGGAGATGATAGAGCTCCCACTTAGACACCCGGAGATATTTGAGAAGCTGGGTGTTGAGGCGCCTAAAGGTGTACTGCTCTACGGCCCCCCGGGTACGGGTAAGACGCTTCTCGCTAAGGCTGTGGCTAACGAAAGCAACGCTCACTTCATAAGCATAAGCGGCCCCGAGATCATGAGCAAGTTTTACGGCGAATCTGAGGCGAGGTTAAGGGAGATCTTCAAGGAGGCCAAGGAGAAAGCGCCTAGCATAATCTTCATAGACGAAATAGACTCCATCGCACCCAAGCGAGAAGAGGTTACTGGAGAGGTTGAGAGGCGTGTCGTAAGCCAACTCCTATCCTTAATGGATGGGTTGGAGGCAAGAGGCAAGGTCATAGTTATCGCCGCTACAAACAGACCTAACGCAATAGATCCAGCGCTTCGTAGACCAGGCAGATTTGACCGTGAAATAGAGATCAAGGTACCTGACAAGAAGGGTAGGCTTGAGATCCTCCAGATACACACCAGACATATGCCTCTCGCACCAGACGTCGATCTTGAGAAACTAGCCTCAGTAACACACGGGTTTGTGGGCGCCGACTTGGAGTATCTGTGTAAGGAGGCTGCTATGAAGACGCTTAGGAGGGTCCTACCATCTCTAAAGCTTGATGAGGAGAAGGTCCCGCCAGAGGTCCTCAATAACCTAGTAGTTACGATGGAGGACTTCGAGAACGCACTGAAGGATGTTACACCATCAGCCATGAGAGAAGTCTACCTTGAAACACCAGATGTGAGGTGGGAGGATATCGGCGGGCTTGAATCGGTTAAGAGGGAGCTTATGGAGGCCGTAGAGTGGCCTCTCAAGTACCCTGAGTTGTATAAGAAGCTCGGCTACGANATGCCTAAAGGCATACTCCTCTACGGCCCCTCGGGCACAGGTAAGACGATGCTCGCCAAGGCTGTAGCCACNGAGAGTGAGGCGAACTTCATAAGCGTAAGAGGNCCTGAGCTGCTCTCTAAGTGGGTTGGAGAGTCTGAGAGGGGTGTCAGAGAAGTCTTCAGAAGGGCTAGGCAGGCTGCGCCTTGCATCATCTTCTTTGATGAGATAGACGCTATAGCACCTGTCAGAGGGCTTGGCGGCGACAGCATGGTTACTGAGCGTGTCGTAAGTCAACTCCTNACTGAGCTGGATGGTATTCAGCCGCTNTCTGGTGTGGTTGTGCTTGCCGCAACCAACAGAATCGACATGGTTGACCCGGCTCTGCTTAGGGCTAGGCGCTTCGATAAGCTGCTGTATGTGCCTCTNCCAGACAGGGCGGCTAGACTTCAGATACTACAGATACATACCAGAGGTAAGCCGCTTAAAGACGACGTTGACTTAGGTAAGCTGGCNGACTTGACCGAGGGCTTCAGCGGCGCTGATCTCGCAGCTTTGGTCAACACNGCTGTTTCGCTGGTGCTGCAGGAGTTCGTGAGCAAGTATAAGACGCCTGAAGAGGTTCAGAAGCACGCCGACGAAGCCGTAGTCTCCTACAGACACTTTGAGGAAGCGATAAAGAAGGTCAAGGCATCGAAGGAAGGGAAGCCTGTAGAGAAGGTCACTGTACCTTACTACAGGTAGCTTACCCCCTTAACTTTTTAAACCCTAGTTCCCATCAGATAGTGCTTATCTTTTAGCTTGTTTTCTTTGTTTTTGGTTGAGGGGGTTTGCAGGGTGAGATCGACTTCATAAAGTCAGTCATATATCCTGTTGTGGAGGAGCATTACCCTTCTAAGGCTAATCGTGAGAAGATGAGCCTCTACGACCTAATAGCCTTCGGCGTAATGGCTCACAAACACTTCGACGGGGTGTATAAGAGAGCGTATAGAGTGCTTATAGAAGAACTCAGACTCTTCCCAAGGGTAAGGTACAACAAGGTTGTTGAGAGGCTCAATAGATATGAAGAGCTTCTGATCGAATGCCTACGGCTCTTTAAGCTCGAAGGTTTAAGGATCGTGGACTCCAAGCCTGTTGAGACGAAGAAGCTTTCCAGGCTTGGGAGGCATAGGAAGAGGGGGAGCTCATCCTTGATCAAAGAGGGCGAGGGTGTAGGCTTCAACCCGTTAAAAGGGGGTTCTATGTAAGGTATAAAATGACCTGCTGCACAGATGGTAGGTATCTGAACCTCCTCTACATAGACCCAGCCAACAAGCACGACATAACCATCATAAAGGAGAATGAAGAAGACTTCAGCGAAAGGTTTAGTGGTTGTACCGTCATCCTCGATAAAGGCTACATCGATGAAAAGTTCTCAGAGGCTATGAGGGCTAAGGGTGTGAAGTACGTAGCCATAAAGAGGGATAATATGGTGAAGAGTGAGCACGAAAGACACTACTACCAACTCATATCAAGGGTAAGGAGGATTATCGAGACAAGATTCGCCCAGCTCGAAGAGTTCGGAGCAAGAATCATAAGAGCCGTCTCAAAAAAAGCCTAGCAGTCAAAATAACCCTATCCATACTAACCTTCAACATACACCAAATGATGAAAGGAGCTTGATGGGAACTATGGTTTTTTAATTAGCGTCTTTTGTTTATCGGCTATCTCTTTTTGTGATCTGGATCTTCGAAAAGAATCATCTGCTGGTTTATCATCCGAGGCAATTCTTAAAGCGATTCATAGAGTGGAGATAAGGGGGTTCAACGAGCTTTGTAAAGAGAAGAGAAGCCCGCCTTTAGAACAAGAATAGGGAAAAGTAAGAAGGGTTCATCTCTAAAGCGAGGCCTTGAAAGATGCATAAGACAAAATGAAAGCTGAACCAGCTGCGATGAATGCATATGTGAAGCCAAAGGTTTGAGCTATGTATGGGCCTAAGTAGGCTCCTGAGGCGCTGCCTAAACCCACGAATGCGTCGAATAGACCAGCCATTCCAGCTGGGATAAGCTCCATCGATAGAGAGAGGGCGCAGACGTGATACACTGCGTATGCGAAACCCATTAAAGCTAAAATCAAAGCAATGGGAAAGCTGCTTGAAAGCTTGTAGCAAATATGGCTAAGAGGAAGGCTAAAGCGCTTCTTAATAGGATGACTTTTTGCAGGCGCATTTTCTCCTCATGTAGTCTAAGCCTTTTGCCCATCAAGAAATAACCTACTACTCCTGCACCTGAGTTTAAAACGTAAAGGGTGTAGACCATACCTGTGGCTAGACCCAGGTTTTTGAGAGAAGAATATCGGTAACGGTGTAAAGAGCGTGCTTGTTGCAAATGTGAAGAATACGAGACCGCTGCAGAAAAAAGCGAGGCTTTCTTTCGCTAGTTTTTCAGAAGTTGGGAATCCGTCAAAAAGTTTTGAGGCTATCGCTATGCCCCTGAAAGCGAAGTCTATGCTCTTTTTTATGCGTACTAATCTACGTTCAAAGATCAGCAATGGATCGGAAAGCAGAAAGAGGGACGAGAGGAACGCTAAAAGGTTTAAGCCGCTGCATATCAGCAGTGTTATTGTTGAAGCGAAGCCGAAAAAAGAGACAAAAACTCCTGTAACCAGCCCTATAAGCCAGCCTACTTCGGTGAATCCTTCATATGAGGCGAACGATTTCTCCCATTCTTCACGCGGATAGAACTCCGCTATCAACACGTTTTTAGGTGGTTCGTGTGCGACGTGAAAAACAGCCATAACCACATAAAGAGTGATGAGCAGACCTATATCTTCCGTAAACGTGAAGAAGTATAATAACGCTGAAGAAGTAAGAAACGAGATTAAAATATAACGCTTATATCTCCTTGTTTTATCGCAAAGGTAGCCCCAGAGGAAAGATGCTGGAATGGTTGAGAGGGTAGCGACAGACGCCATCAACCCTACATCAAGCAGAGAGCCGCCGATGCTAACTATGTACAGCGGAAGAAATATTGAAAGCAACCCAAAAGCCATTTCGTGGAAGAAGAAGCCTAGCTGCCACATATTCTAGAACCACCATAATATCCCTAGCTAGGCATAAGTTGGCAACTTAAGGTTTATGTATCTTTGCTGACTCCTAGCCATATTTCATGCTTCATTTATTCAGGTGGTTAACGTACACTAGTATCCTCTTCTACCACACGCTTAACCTCTTCTTGCAGAAGTAGGCTGAGCTTCTTTCCATCTACCCGGCCCCTTAGCTCACGCATCAACTCACCCATGAGGGCGCTGAAGGCGCCTTGTCCCTTAGATTTTATGAGCTGTCTGTTTCGCTCTACCAACTCTACTACCTTCCTCTTAACCTCCTCTTCTGAGAGAGGTGTTAAGCCTAGTTGTTCAGCAGCCTCCTTCGGGCTCTTTGCTTCCCCTTTTAGGATCTTCTCTAAGATGGCGGGCACACCCTCCTTTGATATCTTACCTTCGTCCACGAGTTTGAAGACTTCTTTTAGTGTGGTGTTTGAGAGCATCTCTACTTTTAGCCCTAGGCGTGACAGGTTGACTAACGTTTCAGTCAAGGTTGCGGCTACATAGCTCGGTTGGACGCTGGTCTCCCTCACCACTTCCTCGAATAGCGTTAGGTATTCTGAGTCGCAGATCTGGGCTGCTAGCTTCTCACTCAAACTATATTTCGCTGAGTACTCTTTGACCACCTCATCCCAAGGCTTCGGTATGAGGGTACGCAGCCGCTCTATCCTCTCTTCTGATATTGGTAGGGGTGGTATGTCTGTTTCAGGATACATCCTCGCCGGACCGGGTCTTGGGCGTATGAATCTCGTAGTCCCTTCTGGTGTTGGGCCTCGTGTTTCAGGCGGCACACCCTTTACGGCAGCTCTCGCCCTCTCAGCAACGGCTCCTACAGCATCCTCTAGCACGCTTCTATCCCCGGCTATTAGTATGAAGGCGTCTTCATCACCTATCTTAAGCGCCTCTCTCACCTCGGCTACCTCCTCTTCCGATATGCCGTATGCTGGTAGCTCATCTGAGTGGAAGATTCCTCCTATGCCGTAGAATCTGACAAGATCAGCGAACTCTCTACCCAACCTTATGTTCTGGTACTCTTCGAGCTTGAGCAGCCCCTTAAAGCCACGTAGGGCTAAACCTACTACTGCGCCTCCAGCATCTAAGACCTTCTTTATGATCTTACTTGAGGTCTGCTTGAACTTATCATTAAGCTCCTTCACCTCGCCTACAGCGTCTTCAACACTTACACCCCTGCTTCTGAGCACTTCAGCTACCTTCATTAGGAAGTGCTGCCGCTTGGCTTCGAAGTCGACGATCTTGGAGATTAGGTCTAGGTTCTGGACGCCCTTGACTTCTACAATAGCTCCTCCTTTGATGGAGATGTTGATGTCCTGCCTTATTGTGCCGAGCCCCCTCATAACTTTGCCTGTGGAGCGCATAAGCCTACCCAGCGTGTAGGCTACTTCTTGAACCTCCTCCGGCGAGGCTGTGAAAGGCGCTAACGCTACTTCGACCAGAGGTATACAGAGCCTATCTAAGCCGTAGCTACGCACACCCTCAGCCTCTCCTAGGAGCCTAGCGGCATCTTCCTCTAGGCATATGGTTTGGACAGATATGTTACCTATTCGTGTTTTGAGCATACCTCCTAGGGCTACGATGGCGGTCCTCTGGAAGCCCGTGGTGTTGGAGCCATCTATCACGATCTTCCTCATAACGTGCAGCTCATCTACTGGTGTTGAGTTCAGCGCAAAGGCGATTAAGAGGGCGGTGTTAACGGCCTCTTCATTTATTGGGTGGGGCGGCTCTTCATCAGCCTCTACTAGGCAGGCGGAGTGCTCGCCAACATAGTATTTGAATGGCTTCTTCTTTTTGAATTCGAAGATGGCTGCTGGATCTATTTCGCCGAGCTCGCTTTGTGATGGTCTTAGCCTCCTCTGGAACCTTGGTGTTTGATTCTCTTCATCTATCGGCTTGCATCTGCAGAAGAGTTTTGTNGATGTGGCTAGCTGCTGGTGGATCTCTAAGCCTACGAGCAGCCCTATCTCCTTATAGAAGTCGCTCAAAATCCTCTCTGCTCCTCCGCGTGTAGGCGTTGGGTGAATTCGCCTACGAGGTCTGTTAGCATAAGCTTCTTCGCCTCCTCCAGCGTATCTGTATTACCAAGGACCCACATCATCTTGACCAAAGCGACTTCTGGGAATAGTGTGTCTAGGGGGAGCACTCCCATGTTGAGTAGGTCTCTTCCTGTGTCGTAGACGGTCATTCTTACCCTACCCCATATGCACTGGGAGCTCATACCGACCAAGACCCCTTTATCGACAGCCCTTTTGATTGGGTTGTAGCAGTAGTGCCCTACGTGTCCCAGCCCAGTCCCCTCTAATACTAAGCCTCTAAAGCCCTTGTCCACAAGATAGTCTATTATTGTTGGGTCGAAGTTTGGGTGGAACTTTAGTAGAGCGACTCGCTCCTCAAACCTAGCAGCTGGTTTGAAGTCGTGTTGAGGTGCTCTTCTGGGTGGTAGGTTGGGGTCTATCTGCTGAATAACGCCATCCTTAACGTATGCTACGGGCTTCCTGTTTATCGACTGGAAGGCATCTCTTCTACTTGTGTGGTTCTTCCTAACAGAGGCGCCGTGGTGAATAGCGATCACATCGTCGCTCAAGCCGGCGTGCATAGCCACATAGACACCTGAGAAGGGTGCTTTTGAGGCGACGAGGGTCGCAGCCAGAAGGTTTGTAGCAGCGTCTGAAGAGGGTCTGTCTGAGGAGCGCTGGGCACCGACCAAGACTACGGGTATAGGCACACCTCTTAGGGCGAATGATAGCGCTGCAGCCGTGTAGCCCATGGTGTCTGTTCCGTGTGTCACTACTACTCCGCTGTACCCTTTTTGAAGGGAGGTGTGTATGTGCTCCGCTATCTTGCACCAGTGCTCTGCTCTCAGGTTTTCGCTGAATATGCTGAAGAGAACCTCGGCATCGACTTGAGCCACCTCGGATATCTCTGGGACTGAGGCGTGGAGGTCTTCTGCTGTTAGGGCTGGGTGTACGGCTCCGGTTCGGTAGTCTATTCTGCTCGCTATCGTGCCTCCTGTGCCTAAGATCAGCACCTTCGGTAGGTTTGTGTTAAGTTTAGGCGGTGGGGGTGGTGTGTACTTCGGCTTCTCCCCCTCGGCGAGCTTCACTATGCTACGAATCTTCTTGACCGAGATACCGACATTATAGCCGTTCTTCAGCTTGATTACTATGTGGAGAGGATCAGCCAGCTCATACCTAGGCATCAGATAACCTTCAAAAGAAGCATCAGAGGTCTCAACCTTGATCAAGTCTCCTACAGAGAGACCAGCTTCCTCTAGCAGAGCTAGAGCCTCACCCCTGTAACCCGCAAGCCCACTCATAGCCTTCTGGTAGCTGGTGACCTGAAGATAAGAGTTTTCAACTCGCCAAGTAGTCGATCAAAAGAGCAGAAGAACCCATAAGCGATATCGATGGTGATGAGGTGTGGATCTGCTACCCCTTTATATATCTTGATGCAAGTTGGGGGGTAGCGGTGCATCCCCTTTTAGAAAGGCTTAAATCACCCCTTAAACCTATAAAAGGAGCGAGGAAAGGGGTCGGAATCTCACATAGAGAATTGAAAGCTTATGTCGCCTATGATTTCGCCTATTCTTTGGCTGCGAATCTCACATAGAGAATTGAAAGACGCTTCTAGATCCCGTGAAGACCCTAGCGGACGCATCTGAATCTCACATAGAGAATTGAAAGGCGTTGAAAGAGCTTTCGCTTCACCTGATTTAACACCAGTCGAATCTCACATAGAGAATTGAAAGAGGGATGCGGCTAAGAGGGTCTGCATA
>JGI24721J26819_10003146_pt1 | contig 17805 bp, 17 predicted proteins | sample YelNatPaOPGAMG01_FD_26819 | JGI IMG/M metagenome (IMG submission 26819) | reverse complement strand
AGAAGCAAAAATTCTCTCGCCGCCCAGAATAATTCCTGCAAACACGGCTGCCAGCGAAGACTTTGCACTTTCTGCTGCGCAGGATACAACAGAGCAGGAAGATGCAGCACANGNCCGCTCGATGATTCCGAATCCTTCCGGAAAATGGAAGCCGAAGAAGCAAAAATTCTCTCGCCGCCCAGAATAATTCCTGCAAACACAGCTGCCAGCGAAGACTTTACGCCTCCTGCTGCGCAGGATACAACAGAGCAGGAAGATGATACAGCACACGTGCCTCCCCCAAAATCAGCCGAAGCAACCTCAGAACAGCTCATGCTGCGTTTCGCAGGGGAACTTAAATCGATAAAACAGGACCTTCTTTCAATAAAACAGCATTTTGAAGCGCTGAAAAGAACTCAGCCGGCCAGTGTAATGCAGTCCGCAACTGGGCAGTCCGCGGCTATGGAGCCCGCAGCTGTGCAGCCCGCAGCTATGGAGCCCGCAGGCATGCAGCCCGCGGCTATGGAGCCCGCGGCTGGGCAGCCTTCTTCCATACAGCGTGAGCCAATGCAGCCGTCCGCTGTACAGCCGGCGGCAGCATCGGCACAGCCAGCAGCAGCTAGGCCAACCGACCCGGCGACCACCGCTCTCCTCAATGATATAAAAAAACTGCTCCTGTACCTTGACAGGCTTCTGGAATCGCTGCCGGAAGAAAAAATAGAAGAATTCGCAAATTCAGAATATTTCAGCCTTTACAGAAATATATTCGAGCATTTGGGTCTGTCGTGAGCCGTGCTGGAGTTCTCTACCTTACTCTGAACAGCCTGCCCGCCTCGAAACCATAAGCAGTGCGCAGATAGGAGTTCAACTGACTGGCTGCGCGAACCAGCGCTGCCAGATGATTCTGCATATAGGAATCAATTTTTTGCTTCAGCTCCGGATGTTCCTGCGCAAGCCTTTCTCCCAAAGTGACCGAAAAATATTTTTCAAGGTCCTGGGTCGGCTGCTGGACAAGGTAGGCTTGCATTTCGTTTGCCATCAAATAGGCAGAATCGATGTTGTACCTCATCCATCTGAAATATTGAATCAGAAACCATTTTTCATCATCATTCAAATTCTGATAGAGGGAAAGAGCAAGATCGCGGTAGCGATTGTCGGTAAAAAAAAGAGCATGGCTCAGCTCATGGACAAGAAACTTCGATTGCAGATACGGCGGTGACTCCTGCGTTATCGAAACGAAGGCGCCCTTGCCAGGCAAATACCTCGAACCGCTTTTTATGAGCAGGCCCTGTTTCAGAAGCAATTCCCTGAGCTCGATTTCCTCGGCGGCCAGCGGAAAATGCTGGCTGGCAGCGGCATCGAAAAATCGCGCAATGTCTTCAGGCCTGTAATCATGTGCATTCCAACCATGCAGGTTCGCAATCTCGCTGTCCGGGGCAAGTCTCCCCACAAAACCGATTTTTTCGACAAAAAAGGCCAGCCGCTTCAGATACCGATCCTGAGTTGCATAATCCTTGAACAAAAACAAGAGCACATCCGGCATAAGATCCCAACGTGCAAGAAAATAGTTTTGCTCCGTGAGTGGGACATGAAAGAGAAGAAGGCCTGGATCAAGCGCAAAAGGCGAATTGTCCTTGGGATATGCGTCCGCGCAGAAAACCTTGGCCTGCATATTGGCCGGTATTTCGAGCGAAACCTCTGCAGGCTCACGGCCAAATAACGCAAAGGGGATAACAAGCCGCGATTCCCCCGCGGCGCGGCGATAGACCATTTTCTGTCCACCCCAGAATAAGGTAGCCAAGCCGGAGGCTCCCTCAAGAACGATTTCGAGCTGGGCATTTTGGTTCAGTCTTTCCGTGTCATTTGCAAGGCTGAAAGGCTGCCGTATCTCGTAGCGATTGGCAGACTGGCCCGCATGGAAAGAAAACTGCGGCGAAACCTCGAGTATATCGGCATCCTTTCGAAACCCGCGCATCTGGGGAACAAGGCGGATTTCCTGCAGCTGAAGCAATGGCAAAGGCCCATTCTGGGAAGCTGGCTGCTTCTCGCCGGTAGCGGTTTTTTGAGCATCAAACCTCTGGAGTTTTATTTCAAGCCATTGCAGATTTTTTAATTGCTCGAATGGCAGGATAAAGGCTACCAGCCCTGTCTGCGGCATGGAACAAAGGACAGAGGCATTCTTGCCTTTTTCGTCACCATAGCTGACTTGAAAATCGATGCTGCTGCTCTGTGCGGCAAATCTCAAACTGAGTGCAAAGCCATCGGGAATTGCGATCGAGCGAGCAAGGACGTATCGCTGCTTCTCGCCCTGCTTCGCAAAGCTGCCAGCGCTCTCGGCATTGGACACCGTACTGCGGAAAGAGAGCCTTGAGCCTTTTTCATCAAGCCATGCAAACGATTTAACTTCGGCGCTCTTGCAGCCTGCCATCATTGCCAGCACAAAAAACAGAATGGCAGAAAGGACAAACGACGAAGTACGATGCGCTTCCATCCATGCGTTCCTTATTGCAGTTCGAAAATCTCCCGTGCGAGCAAGCGCGCGAGTTCGAACTTGCGGAATTCAGTGAGATCGTTGCGTTCACCCGAAATTGCGTCCCAGAGACTAGCAAGATTCACTGGAAGATTGGTCAGGGCTTTGAGTTGAGCTTCGTATTCGGCATGCGAAGGTTCGAACGCGTGATTGAACATGAAAATCGAAGCTCCGGCAAAGCGCAGGAAGCCCGCACGCGACATAAGACGGAAAAATTGGTTTTCAGAGACGGCGGCTGCACCAAAATCGGAAAGATAATGTTCCATTTTAGCGGAAAAACTATCGAAAAGCCCCTTCCATGCTTCTTCGGGGAAATTGATCAGCTGAGCTCGCATGCGATCGATCCAATCGCTTCTGGAAAAAACGAGGGGAAATTTGAGAAGCCGGTACAATGGATAGGTGCCAGTATTCTTGAGTAGCTTGATATGACGGAGCGGTCGTTCGACCATATCCTGTACTGCGGGGATATGCTTGTATTCGACCCGGATGGGTATCTCGTCGAGAAAGAATCGATCTTTCATGCCTCCAGGTGCAGATTCGAACGCGCCAGGATTGTTGAAAAGGCGCTCCCTTTTATCGGATGAGGGAACTCCGCGGCGATAATACACATCGAACACAAGCGCGTAGTGTGGATCGAGCTCATCGTTCTGAGAACGAAGATCCACGCAGATGCAGTCTACGCCTGACCAGCGCGAAATTGTATCGATTAAAAATGCTCCCAGCTCTTCTGTTTTCCTTTTCATGAGATCCTGCCTTTTTTGAATATACCATGGCTCTCGATTTTGTGCCATGGATTGTATTGAAAACACAATTCTGCATTCGGGTTCTCATTGAAAGTCCTCATTATTCCTAAAATACTTTGTACGGATTATACTAGTTCGATATGCAATGCTATATGCTGATTGCTCGCCCTCATGGCAACCTAATCCAGCAAATACGTGCTCTTAAGCGCCTTGCCATGAATTGGGAAGCTGACCCCCTGCCCATGGCCTTGCCTGAAGGCTTTATATGCGGATGGTTCGATTCCCGCTTTTCCCACTCGAATGAGGAGTTCTTCCAGCATGTTCTTGTCCAGCATGCACAGGCGATCTGTGCAGCCCTTCCAGATGTATTTCGTTTCGAATCCATTGTGCAGCGAGGCGGAGAAATCATTCTCGAATGCTCAAGTAAAATCGATTCCGCTAAGCTTCAGCACGCAGTGTATCAATTTGCGCACGATGCGGGACTGGTGTGTCGGGAATCTCCAGCGGGCCCCCATGACGGCATATGGTTGGGAAGCGGAGGTGTGCCTGAGCTCCAATCTCCCCTCAGTTTTAAAAAATATGAACTTGTGTTATACCTTGCTGAGTTACCAGAATCACCCTTGAACGGTTATTATTTTAAGACGATTGCCTATGTGCATCGCAAAATGCTACGTCATGCTCGCTCCAGAAAAGAATAGCGACCGGGGAGGATCGATGAAGAAAAAGCTAGCTGCAGGAATAATAGCTCTTTTGCTGCTTTCCACAGGAATAGTATGGGCTCAGAACAGCGCTGATCCTTTCGCTGCCAACCACAGGAAAGGCAGTCAATCGATTGAAATTTCGCCGGGAGGATTTCTCCCCCTTTTTGTGCTCGACAGCAATTTTGCGGTGATTTCGTCGCCGAACATGAGTCCGGGTGCAGCGTTTAGCGTACTATACCGATATATGCTTGGGAAAAATCTGGGCATCGGAGGGTCCATCGCCGGTTCATTTGTCACTACTGTCGGCGGAAGGACCTTGTTCTTGGCTCCTGTCTGCCTGTCGTCGACCTATGTATTCGGAACCGACCCCATGGAGTTCGACATATCTACCGAAATTGGCATGAATGTCATGCGGCTTTCGGGGAATGGGATTATTTCGCCGATAGCAAAGCTGGGTGGAGGAATATCGCGATATATCAGCGAATCCTGGAGCATTGGCGGAAAACTCATGTGGTGGTTTGTGCCGGAGATCCATCTGGGCAGTTATGCGAACCTCGACAGCTACGCCAATTTTCTGGAATTCTCGATTGGCGCCCAGTACCACTTCTAATTCCAAGGAGAGTAATCGATGGATATTTTATTGTTTAACAAAAAATTAGATAAGGTCCACGCAGACGGGAGCGCAAACGAGAGTGCAAAGCAGAAGAATGCTGCTATATCCAGGAAGGGCTCCAGCAATGCAGGCCTCCACGCGGCGCTGGCGCTGACATTGCTGGTGTTGTTTGTAGGGTGCGACAATTCATTCAGCATTTTCAAAAGCATAAGTCAGGAAACAAAGCAGGTTGGTGTCGACCTCTTCAAGAATGTCACTGTGCGCGCAATGGCAAATGATACAGCAAATTACTATGCGCTCCTTGGCCAAGTTGTCTGGCGCCCAAGCAATGGAAGTGCTCCCTGGAATGTGCTTTCGGTGAATGGCTCTACGGATTATTTCGCCGCAGGTCTAGCGTCGGATGGCACCAATGTATTCGTAGCAAAAGCCGACAGCAATAATGTGCTTAAGGATATATACTGGACAAGCGACAGCGGAAGGACATGGACGGCCATGAACGCGGCAGCTTCTATCGGGAGCAGCGCTGCGGTCGACTGGCTCAAGTGCGCAAATGGAACATTGTTTGTCGCTTTCCATGCGTCGGGCGCATATTCTCTCTACTATTATGGTTCTGCATTCAAGAGCACAGGCATATCAAACATAAGCCGTCCCCTCATCGATATTGTCTGGGACGGAAGCGAATATTGGGCAGTTTCCGACAGCAATGCGTACCATGGCGCAGCTGGTGCAATGGCTGAAGATACGACACCCGCCATTCCACAAGGACTGCTTGGGCTTGCGACGGACAGCGCAGGCCGAGTTCTGATTTCGCGAAGTGACGGACTTGTATATAGCCACCAATCCGGAGTATGGGCCTCCCCAATCACCATCAAAGCTTCGACAAAACTGGGCCCGCTTTTTCTTTTGACACAGCCGGCTTCAGCCAAGACAATTCTGGTCGGCAAAGGCATTGCCACCTATGGATACTATGAATACGATGAAACAGGGACTGGAGTTCTCAAGGAAAACGGCTCAAACTACCTATCGACTTCCTCAAGCGTATACCTGAGTACCATGTTGTCGAAGCACATAATCGGTTTCTGGCAGCCGTCAAACAATGCGAATATTCTCTATGTGATGCTTGCAGCCGGCGGTACAGATTCCTATGCGCTTTACAAAGACACCTTCGACCCCGCAGCGAATAACGGCGCTGGAGCCTGGAGTGGCTGGACAGCCGAATAGTATGCCTCCGCACCCTCTTTTCAGCCCTGGATCTGTTGCGCATTCCCCTGAAAGCGGCGAACCTCTTGCAAGTCGAATGCGCCCACGCACACTCGATGAGTTTGTGGGCCAGGAACACATTGTAGGAGAAGGCAGACTGCTCAGGCGTGCAATCCAGAAAGACCAGCTCAGCTCGGTGATATTTGCGGGGCCGCCTGGTACAGGTAAAACAACGCTTGCACGCATTATCGCAAACACGACCAAAAGCCATTTCATTACGCTGAACGCGGTGCTTTCGGGCGTCGCTGACCTGCGCGAGGCAATCGAGCAGGCTAAGACCTATCGCGACATGTATGGGCGAAAGACTATTCTTTTTATCGACGAAGTACACCGGTGGAATAAAAGCCAGCAGGACGCCCTCCTCCCATGGATTGAAAATGGAACAGCCATTCTTATTGGCGCCACAACAGAAAACCCGTTTTTCGAAGTAAACCGCGCCCTACTATCACGGTCGAGGGTTTTTGTCCTCAAGCAATTGACGCGCAATGATCTTTTCAGAGTCGCGCAGATGACTCTCGGAGACAGAGAACGAGGATATGGCCTTTACACCGTGGAATTCGAAGAGGGTGCCCTTGAGCATCTTATCGATACCGCCGATGGAGACGCGCGCAGTCTGCTCAATGCGCTCGAACTTGCAGTCGAGACCAGCACTCCGCAATGGCCACCTCCAGAAGGCTCGAAAATTTTCGTCAGCATGAGCGCAGCCGAAGAAAGCATTCAGCGCCGTGCCGTGCTGTACGACAAAGACGGCGATTATCATTTCGATACAATAAGTGCATTTATCAAGAGCGTACGGGGCTCCGATCCCGATGCCAGCCTCTACTGGCTCGCCCGAATGATCTATGCGGGCGAAGACCCCGACTTTATTCTGAGGCGGCTTCTCATCCTTGCCTCAGAGGACATAGGCCTCGCCGACCCGCAGGCTATCAATGTCGTAAGCTCATGTGCCCTCGCCTTCGATAGAGTAGGACTCCCAGAAGGCCAATTCCACCTTGCACACGCTACACTCTATTGCGCGCTTGCTCCCAAATCCAATTCCATACTCGGCTATTTCGACGCACTGCAAGCGGTCCAGGGCGAACAGGCTGAAGTTCCGGATCATCTCAAGGATGCAAACCGTGACAAGGCGGCTTTTGGCCACGGCGAAGGCTACCAGTATCCCCATGCGTACCGTGACCACTGGGTGGCACAGCAGTATCTGCCAGCTGCTCTTGCGGGAAAACTGTTTTATTTCCCAAGCCAGATAGGCTTTGAAGGAACGAGGCGCGCCGAAGTATTGGTGCGGCGCGAAGCGCAGCTTGCAGTGCTTCCGAGCGACATCGAGAACGAGAGCTCTTCACAAAGCCTGGTGTGGTCGAAAGAAGGCGAATCCCGCACACGCTGGAGAATTCGCAGCGAATTTTCCGCTACCGAACGATTGCTTGCAATTCGCAAGGCTGTTTTTGACTTTGTGTCGCCTTCATCGATCGACAACATTCTCGTTGCTGACCCCCGCGCAGGTTTTTATGTAATGGAAGCAATCCGCCGCGCCAGCGAGGGGAAGGTGTTTGCTGTGCTCAATGATGAATCGGCCCGGATGCAACTCGAGAATCTCTCCAGAGCCATTACAGAAATATTGCAGCCCGAGATTCTGCTCTATAATGAATGCAACAATGGTTCAGAAGGTCCAAAGAAGATCTCCGCATTCCTGGATGAAGCCCATCCTGCATTCATTCTTGTGTGTGAAGCCGAAAAAGTTCCTTTCAGTGTGATTGAAGCACTCGCTTTCCAGATAAAGCAATCAGCGTTGAAAGTATTGCGTTTTTTGGCTTTCGATATCGATGTATCGCGCTCATCGATGCTATCTGGCGCCCTCTCGTCCGTCGCAAGCCTTGCAAAAGAAGAAACAGAATTCCTAGCACGGCTTGGAGCATTCGAACGAGAAAGGCAAGGCGGGCCGACCTATGCAGCAAAGCCCCAGCCCCGGCAAAATAGCAGCGATTGGCGCGATCTCCTCCGCTCTCATTTCCCAGAAGCAATGTTGGAAAGCATACTGCTGAATGGTGACTTTACGCGCCCAATCGATGACGAGGAGCTTGCTCAATGGCTCGATCCGAAAACTGCTTACGGGAATGCCTTCCGATCGATATTCAACCAGAAAGACAAAAAAATCTTGGAAGGAATCGTCCGGCGTTACAACCGATCCCCTTCCTGGCCAATATTCATTTCCTTATACAAGCTTGGGCTTTGATTGCTGCAGACCAAATTTCCTGCCGATCTCTTCCGCGGTTTCGCGCACGCTGAATTCATGGCACATCTGCTCGTAGAATTTTTCCGCTTGCATATCTACTTTCCAGGCCTCTCCGCGGAGATAAGCCGGGAACCATTGCTCAGCAAGAATTTTCCAGCTCTCTTCTTCCTGCTCGGGCACTATTGGGAAAAACCGTATTCCCGCCAGCTGCGCTGCGCGGAACATTGCGGCTGAAGCGCCAATTGCAACAATGCTTGAACGTTCGAAGCCAGCAGACATCGCTGCACGAAGGTATTCTCCGGCCTTGCCCCGCTCCTTGCCAGCAATCCTGAAAAAGCATTCACCAAGCCCGGAACTCTGCCACATTCTCATGGCGGATGATTCAGTGAGCGTACTATAGACAAGAACCTGGGATTGCGGCGCGATATATGACACGCTCCTCAGAAATTCCTCCGCAGTGCTGAAATGGGGCACTCTTCCTGTTTCCTGTATCAAGCCTTCCGCCATGGACAGCCAGTCAATCACCATCATCTCGACAGGATGCTTCTCATCCAGCTTGAGAAGATCTTCCGTACTGCTATCCGAAAGGCTGTATTTTTCGAGTGTTTTGATGACGACTGCCCGCTGCATGGAAGGCGAAAGGGTATTCAGAACACGCAGCGCAGCGAGAAGGATAACGAGAGGTGGCTCCCCCCTCAGAGAAGACTTAAGGGCCACAGTGCGCCATACTTCGCCGCTCAGCGAAGGATCGACACTGCCCCCGAAACACCCAATGAATGAAGGAAGGTACGCTGTCTCATGCCAATATCGATGGATATCGAACACCGCGCCTTCGGACTCAATGATGACAATGATTTGTTTATCATGCAGATGAAGAGGCTGATCGACACGTGCAGATTCTTCAGCCGCCGAAGGAGTTTTTTGAGAAAAAGCTGTACCGCGGTTTCGTCTGCGGCTAGATGGCTTTGCGGATGGCCCTATTTCAGCTGCATGGATAATTCTCACGCTGACCCTCGATATAGGTTATCGGCAACTCGCGCCATCGCCTTGATTGCTATGAACGGAGACCTTACTTGACGAATACTTACTTCGAACGCATGCTGTTCCTGTGAATCAGTTACATTTCGAATCCGTCGAAGAGGTCTATGATTTTGTCCTTGGCTATGTGAATGTGGAAAAAGGACAAGCGACCGAATTCAAGCTCGACCGCATGAACTGGATGGCCAGCCGGCTCGGCAATCCGCACCTTGGGAGAATGACTATCCATGTCGCCGGCTCTAAGGGGAAAGGCTCCGTCGCCACCTTCATCGCAAGCGCGCTCGAAACATCAGGCATACCCACAGGGCTCTATACTTCTCCGCACATAATTTCCTGGAAGGAACGAATCACTCGTGCAGGCGAAGAGTTGCCCGACGATATCATTCTGAGGGCTGCCGATGAGGTCTTTGAGCTGGTCGAGGGGAAGACGGCCGATTATTTCCCCGGCAGCGAGCTGCCCACCTATTTTGAACTGACCACGCTTATCGCATTCTGCACATTTCGCATAGCAGGATTCAAGGCGCAGGTCATTGAGGTTGGGCTTGGCGGGCGTCTCGATTCTACGAATATTGTTTCTCCCGATGTATGCGTGATTACCCCCATAGAGCTCGAACACACGCAGTTTCTCGGTTCGACTATTCCCCTCATAGCCGGCGAAAAAGCGGGAATCATCAAGAAAAAAGTCCCGGTTTGCACCATTCAGCCAAAAGCCGAAGCACTCGAAGTCATTGAAGCCAAGGCCGTAGCCATGGAGGCTCCTTGCCTGGTAGTCGGCCGCGATATCCATATTTCCAAGGTCGAGGTCGATGCCGGCGGCACGCGATGTGTACTCGAAGCCGACCCACGTGCACCTTCCGCAGTGCACAATGTTCTGGGCGGCCGCCCCTGCCCCGTCCAGACGCAGCTCATAGGCTCGATATACGCAGGCAATATGGCTCTGGCAGGGCTAGCGCTCTCGCAGTTGCCTGTCTCAATCCATTCCGAACACATGCAGGAAGGCTTTAAAAAGGCCACAATGCTCGCCCGGTTTGAAATTGCCTCAAAAGCCATTTATTGTGCTCGACGGTGCGCATACTCCAGAATCGGTTCGAACAATCCTTTCGACGTTTCTGGAACTCGCTCCCTTGCCTCGAATATTGCTGTTCGGATGCGCATACGACAAGCGCCATGATGAAATGGCCGATTTGCTCGCCTCTTCGTTCGAAGACATTATCATTACGCGCCCAGGAAGCTTCAAACAGAGCACACCCGAAATTGTTTTTGAAAGTTTCCATAAGAGAAGACCAGACAGCATCTTCATCGAAGATACGGCATCGGCAATTATGGAAGCAGTGCGGCGCACTCAAGAGAAAGGCGGCAGCCTTCTCGTCACAGGCTCCTTTTATTTATGCGCAGAATATAAAAAGCTTCTTTCAAAAGGCTGGACAGAAGGTCGCCAGCTAAAGAACCCCAAGTAAGCTCTGTACAAAACCGATCATGGCGCCAAGAATTCCGCCCAGCCAGGTGATCCATGCAAGCTCATGACTGACCACCTGGAGTACAATGCGCTCCACTTCTTTTATGTCAAGGCTGTCGATTCTTTCGGACACCATGTCCCTTATATCCATTGCTTCGACCAAAAGAGGCATGCGCGCTTCGATCAGTTGAAGCAAGGCATTGGCGAGAGAGCGAGAAATCTGTTCGATATCCTGCTCTTGAATTCCAAAGAATTCAGCGATTGTTTTCCCTCTGGCTGATTCCTTCAGCACATCGATGAACAGTGTTCCTATCGTCGAGGAAGAAATTTCTTTTTCGCTGTCTATGGCGCGGACAAAAGCAGAAAGAACAAACCCGGAAATATCCTCTGCGTTCATCCGGCCTCCTGCGAGCTCTTCAAGGCTGAGATCTGCGATATCATCGTATACCCGTTCAGCTCTCAGCCTGAGCTCGTTGGAAGATTCCCTGAGCGATTGCCCGATTGCTGAAGCTATGTTTTCTCCCTGCGTGGAGACTGTGCTGCTGGCTTGTTCTGTTTTTGCCCGGCGCGAGACGATTGCGGCGCATGCGGCCTCTGCCAGCCGCTCAGGCACTTCTGGTTCATCGAGCAGAAGTTCTATTGTTTTGATGAGGTCGTCAATTGTCTCAGGCATGCTTTGTGAGATTCTCGTTTCATACCCGGCGAGCGAAACAAAGAGGCGCTGCATGGGTCCGAGCCGATCCAGCGCTCTTTTTACAAACGAGCGGCCTTCGACTTCGAGTCGAGAGCGGAATTCTTTGCTGCGAAGAAATTGCTTCAATTCCGGCAAAAACAAGGCATATGCAGAAGGAACCACGCTGTCGGCCGCAACCCGAATTGTCGCATCGGGAGGCAGCTGCAGAAGCGCCTTCCCTATCGGCATCAAACCCGAATAGGTAGATCCATTTCCGCTGTCTGCGCTCTGCGTATGGACGTTATCAGAATCGAGGCTTTGGCTCCCAATCGATGCCGCAGCCTTCATAATGCCTGCAACGAATTGCTGCTTCGAAACGAGCGACTGAAATTTCAGTCTGCCAAGCCGCGTTATGAATTCAGCAAAAATGCGCTGGGCTGCAGTCTGGACGTCAGCCGAAGCCACCAGACGTCTCAGCGATTCGACAATTTGTCGTGCAAGCGAAGAGCCAGATGCAGCGCCTTCCAGGTCTAGCTCTGCATGTTCCGGATTTATCTGTTCGCGGCGCTGTACCAAAAACAGGCGCTCGGCATCCTGGTCCAGAAAACCTTTTATTGCGATGCTTACAGCCCTTGCTGCTGTCTCTTGAACCTGCGGCGAATGAATCCTGTCAGTAATTACTTTTGGAGTCAAGAGTTCCTGAGCGACCGTATCGCCAAGGCTCTCTGCGAGGCGCTCGCGCTCTCGCGGCAGGATGCCGGGAGTAAATGGCACTTTTATACCGCCAATCCGGATTTCCCTGTATGGCCGAAACAGCATTTTGATTGCGAGCCAATTCGTAAAGTATCCGATAATAGCGCCTATAAGCGGCGGAATAATCCAGCTTCGTATAAAATCCATATCACTCCATCCTGCGGGCAGCGTTTCTGGCTTGCATCTCGGTTGGGTAGGCATGTACATCTCTGCTTGAGACCCAGCCGCTTTGGCCTGCATTCTGAACCTTGAACCAAAGCGTTCCCTGCTCATTTTCGGCCGTACTGAAACGGCTTTCCTCGATCTTGAGCACAGTCCCCTTCCGGAGAATTCCTTTATCCAGCGAAGCACTCGCTGGCTCGGCCTTCATCTGACAATACAGAGATGAGATGACGAGCCATTTTGTGCTTCCTGTCATGCTGCCATCTTCGGGCAGGCGAATACGAGGCTTGCATGCCATCATGTCTGCCAAAAGAAGACTCGAGGCAACCATTACAAATAAAATTGCAGCAAATTTCTTCACACGAAACCCTGCCTGATGACGCAATCTGCAAAAAAGGCTATATTGAACAATAATCATGCGGCGCTTTATGGGCAAGACGAGGAACACGGCTTTGGCTGGCTTGGTCGCAGCTTTCATACTTCTATTATTTTATGCAAGTGCAATGAATGTTGAGGCTCAGCCCGCGCTCGAAGCTCAATTCTTGTATGCGAATGCGTGGACCTGGACTTCATCCACCGCTTTTTCCCGCCACACCGGATATGCATTTTCTTTCGATGCACAATGGTTATTCCCCTTGCGGATCAGTTCAGGCGAACAACAAGGAAATCGCGGAATTTCCTTGTTGTTCGCGGTTGGAGCCCATGTTCAACATGTGAGTATGAGCCCTTCTGTTTGGCTTACTGATGGATCGAGATACAGAGCATGGAATGCCCTCGGTTTCGGACCGGAAGCCGGGGTAGGCATTCAGCTTCCTGGACTGTCGGACGGAAGGAAGCAGATATTTGCATTATCGGCAGGGCCAATCGCGAATTTTTCCAACTACACTTCGACAAGCCTTTACAACGCCTATTGGTCGGGCTATTTGAAATTTTCGTGGAAAGCCGAGATCGACCGTCATTGGGCGTTCGATTTATCCTTGCCTATGGAAATCGCCGGTCGTTCCGATGGGACAAGTCTGATCGCCGCTTTTGGCGCGGGGCTCCAGTATGTATTTTGACTCGGAGAAAAGGCGAAAGCAGCGGCGGCTAAAATGGCACGTGCGCAAAAAAGGTACATGTGCGATGCAATGCTTGCCTGCAAAAAGACAGCTCTCGAGTATTGGCTCATTGGTTCCGCTTTTAGTTTTATCAGTGATTTTGATGCTCACGGGGTGCGAGCTATTTCCACAAAGCGCAGGTCAATTCTCTAGTACCAAATATGCAATAATTGTCGGCATAAATGATTATATTTATTTGCCATACGGATCAAATAGTGATCTGTCGTATTGTGTCGCTGATGCAAATTCCATGAAAACAATGCTCGAAAAAGCGGGCTGGACAGTAAATCTCATTACTGCAGAATCGAATGAACGCACGAACAGGTTTGCAACAAAAAGCGCCATCGAAAGTGCTTTGAACAATGTTCCTCGCGATGCAGCATCATTCATGTTCTATTACTCTGGGCATGGCTATGGGGGATTTGATTCTGAAGAGGCATATATCATCCCAAGCGACTGGAATCCGGGAGCACCCGACTTTACAGATGGCATGATCTCTACAAGTGAGTTTGCATCATTGCTTGAAAAGGTGCCAGCCAAAAATAAAATAGTCATTCTCGACTCCTGCTATTCCGGAGGATTTGTGAATCCGGCAGAGTCGAGCGATGCTGTGCCTGGAAATGTTTCCACTCAGCGAATTTCATCTAGCATCGATATGTTTCTGAAATTTGGAGAGCTTCTTGCCCTCAATGCGCAATATCGCAGTGCAGATGCATCATTGGCACCCTTGACTATATCCGCAGCCGGCTGGGATGAAGAATCCTGGGAGCAAGGCGATCCAATATATCACGGCTTATTTACGTATTATCTTCTAAAAGCTGCAGAAGTGAATGTGCAAGGCCGAATGCTAGGCGATGCCGACGGCGACAATGTGCTTTCCTGCATTGAAGCGTACAATTATGCAAAAAGGGCGCTTGAAAAGACAAATTATCGCTATTTACCCCACATCTCCGGAGGCCTGCGCGATTTTGCCCTCATCGACAATCGCGGAAATTAGCTCTGGCGCGAGGCGGTAGCCGGTAATCAAGGCGCTGTGCAATCCTCCGATGCGACTGCGCGCACAGCACAGCAAAGCCCGCGCTTCTGCGCCTCGGAACTCAATTTTCAATCAATAAAATCGGCATTTTCTTTTGAAAATTCAGGAAAGAAATAGACAAGCACGCCCGAACTGCGAACGCGCACCTGCGCGATACCCTTTTTGGCAAGGCTGTCGAGCTGCTTCTGAGCTTCTTCGATCGAAATATTCGCCTCTATCGCTACTTCGCCCGCTGTGACCATGCCATTGTTGGCTTTGGCAATCCTGAGAATCACTCGCTCTGGAGTCTCGGCTGGCCGCACCCGCGCAATGAACCCGCTGCCCGCGCCGTAGGCATCATATCCCAGAGCCTCCCTTGCAGCATACGCAATATTCGCCTCGCGGACCTGGCTTGGCAGGGTAAACAAATCATATATGCAGCCGATGCCGCCAAGCCCGCCTGTGAGCAGCCACAGAAGCCCTGTACCTGTCTTGCCGAGATAAAACCTGTGGAATCCAAGAGCCCCGAAGCCGGAAATAAACCACAATAAATATGCAGTCGATACACTGTATCTCACGCTCAACTCCGATTATGCATTCATTCTACCAGGCGTAACAGCTGAACAAGCCTATGGGATTTGACCACAATGCGCCTGTCGTGCTACAAAGAAGTATATGCATTTTGCAGCTTGACGAAAAGTCATGTCTGACGCTTTTTTCGGGAGATTCACATGACGCTTCTTCCAACTATCAAGCAATTGCTCGCAATGGAGCCTATCGGGCAGGAAGTGACCATCCGCGGATGGGTGCGCACAAAGCGCGAAACGAAGCAGTCCACTTTTATCGAAGTAAACGATGGTTCCTGCTTGTCGAATATTCAATGTGTGGTGGAGAGTACTCTCCTTGAAAATGAAGCCCTGAAGTCTACGCTTGCGCGAATGGCTACCGGCGCGAGCGTTGAAATTGCAGGAAAACTCGTGCCTTCCCCCGCGAAAGGCCAAAAAGCCGAGGTCTCCGTCATTCGCGTAAAGCTTATCGGTGAAGCGCCTGCAGACCGCTACCCCTTGCAAAAAAAGGCGCACAGCCTTGAATTTCTGCGCGAACTTGCCCACCTGAGAGTGCGGACGAATACCTTCGGAGCAGTCGCGCGCGTGCGCAATCGCATGGCCTTTGCAATTCACCAGTTTTTCCAGGAACGAGGCTTTTACTATGTGCACACCCCGATCATCACTGCAAGCGATGCAGAGGGCGCAGGTGCAATGTTCCAGGTCACGACGCTCGATCTTGATGCGCTCGCAAAATCAGGCGGCCCTGTGGACTATGACAAGGATTTTTTCGGGAAAAAAGCCTATCTAACTGTTTCCGGACAGCTCAATGTCGAAACATATTGTCAGGCGCTCTCTCGCGTCTATACCTTCGGNCCGACTTTCCGTGCGGAGAACTCGAATACGACCCGCCACCTGGCCGAATTNTGGATGATCGAACCNGAAATGGCGTTCGCNGAGCTACCCGATAACATTGCGCTNGCGACCGAATTCATCCAATATCTTGTCGCTGTTGCGCTCGAAGACTGTGCTGAAGACATTGCATTTTTCGACGAACGCATTCAGCCCGGCTTGCGCGAATCGCTCGAAAAAGTGGCACAAACGCCCTTTGCACATATGACTTACACCGATGCGATCCGCGAACTCGAATCTGCAAACATACAATTTGAATTCAAACCGTATTGGGGTTGTGACCTTCAGAGTGAACACGAAAAATACCTTACCGAAAAGGTCGTCGGCGGGCCTGTCGTCGTCACAGATTACCCAAAAGAAATAAAAGCCTTTTATATGAAGCAGAACGAAGATGGCAAAACGGTTGCTGCAATGGATGTGCTTGTTCCCCGTTTCGGNGAAATAATCGGCGGCTCCGAGCGCGAATGGCGGCTTGATGTGCTGGAAAAACGCATTGATGAGCTCGGGTTGTCGAAAGAAGTCTATAACTGGTATTTGGATTTACGCCGTTTCGGATCGACGCCTCACAGCGGGTTCGGCTTGGGATTTGAACGCCTTCTTCTCTATGTGACCGGCATGACGAATATTCGCGATGTAATCCCCTTCCCGAGAGCTCCGCGCCAAGCCGATTTCTGATCCGGAATTCAAAAATGAACTATGTAGGATCAAAAAGGCTGGATGGCGTGCGCGCCTTACGCCTATTTATTGTATTTTTATTCTTTTTTGAGCTTTTTGCGATAGCGAGCGCATCAGCGCTCTCTTTCGATGAATACAGTCAATTTGATGTCAAAATACCTCGGCCTCCGTCGCTGAATGCACGGTCGGCAATTATCATAGATGCAGCAACAGGGACTGTTCTCTATGAAAAGAATGCTGACATCGCACTACCACCTGCCAGCCTGACGAAGCTCGTCACCCTTCATCTCGTGATGGAAGAGATCAAAGCAGGCAGGCTTTCTCCTGATGAAATGGTCGAAATCGATGCAAGAGACTGTTCTCCATACATTCCCTATGGTTCATCGCTCATGTATCTGCGACCAGGAATGAAGGTGAGCATTCGGGATCTCATGCTGGGCGCGGCTGTTGTATCCGGAAATGATGCGGCATATGCGCTTGCAAGGCGAATTGCGGGCTCGAACGAGCGTTTCGCCGAGATGATGAATAAAGCTGTGGCCGAAATGGGATTCGATCGCATGACATTTGTAGAACCCAGCGGCTTGTCAGAAAAAAACCTCGTAACCGCACGCCAGTTTGCGCTTTTCTGCAAACGGTATATCGAGCTGCATCCAGAGGCGCTGAAAGAACTGCACTCTGTCAAATCCATTCAATTCCCGAGGCCGGAACATGCTACTGCGGGATACCATCCCGATGGCATCATTATCCAGTATAACCGCAATCCTCTGATTTTCAGCTATGATGGCGCAGACGGCCTGAAAACCGGCTATATTATAGAAGTCGGGTACAATATGGCCGCCACAGCCCAGCGGAATGGGACACGATTCATAGCTGTATTGCTTGGCGGTTCTTCGACCCCATACGCTAATGGCACTGCAGTGCGCACAAAAGATACAAAGGCTCTTCTGGATTGGGCATTTTCGAATTTCAGCACGGCAAGACCCGGCTATATTGCGCCCAAACCCCTGCGTGTATGGTTTGGGAAAACCATTCAGCTTTTCCCTGAACCTAAAGGAGAAGCTGCCATCACCGTGCCTTCATCGCTCAAAGATAGAGTCCAAGCCAGAATCGAATTGCCCAAAACTGTCAAGGCACCCGTCCAGAAAGGCCAGAAAATTGGACGTATTGTCTATGAAATTGACAAGAAAGAAATTGGCTCCGTAGATCTTGTCGCTCCCGCCGAGATTCAGCGCGGCGGCTTTTTCAGAATACTGATCGATACCGTACTGCGATTTTTCGCTTTTATTTTGGGGAAGGTCTGATGCATGCAAAGGCTGCCAGAAATTGAATAAGCATAGAATATGCGTGCAAATAAAGATTCGTCAAGTAGTAAATATTTATTCTCAGTTTATGAATAATGTTGCATTATAGGGCTCGGATTGTG
>JGI24721J26819_10003144_pt1 | contig 17807 bp, 18 predicted proteins | sample YelNatPaOPGAMG01_FD_26819 | JGI IMG/M metagenome (IMG submission 26819) | reverse complement strand
TATAATTCAAAGAGGCTCGGTGCTCTAAAACCTGTAGACCAATTTGCTTTTAAAATTGTTCCTGTGGGCTCAAATAAATAGCTTGCACCAAGTTTATATGTGCCATGATCGCCGAATGTTTGGAAATGGTCTTCACGAAAAGCAGCCTGTAGGTTTAAATTGCCAATGCTTGGTAAAAATTCAATAAAAGCGCCCACATTGTCTCGATTTTTACTAAAGTAATTTGGATAGTCCTGGCTCATTCTATCAACCGTATAGTTTATACCACCAACCGTTTTAAAATTTTTACTAAAAACATACTCTAGCTGTAAATCATTGCCGTATCTATAACCTTTGTAGTTGTTGTTGTAGAAATCGCTTTGAGGTGCTGGTATTACAGGAGTGTTTGGGTAACTATAATTATCTTTATAATACCTTAAGTGCTCAAAGTAATAAGTATCAAATTTTAGCGTTAGGTTATTAAAAGTCTTTTGTGCATAAATTTTTGTTAGATAACTTTCGCTGTCTTCTCTGTATGATTTTCCTGGATATGTTGTATTTAACCACGAGCTATTATCTGGAACACCGTAGGTTGGGCTATACTGATCCATATAATTTTGTATTTTTTGCGCATTAAGGAGTAAACCTATTTTAAAATCATTTAAATCGTACTCTAGGCGTGAATTAAAAGCTGTTTGGTGATACCCATCCTGCTTGCCACCGTAGGAGTAAGATTGGGTTTGAGGGTTGTAAGAATTCTGTTTTGAGGTGCCAGAAGTATCAAACCTCGTACCGTCTAAATAAAAGGAGAAATTGTTAACTTTTCCAGAGTACGATAGATTTTCTGCGTATGTGCCAAAAGATCCATACATTTGAGTGTATGTGGCATGAGGCTTGCCTTCACCTTTTTTTGTAATAAAATTAACCACGCCAGCAATTGCATCAGCACCATAAAGACCACTTTGAGAACCTTGAACGATTTCTATTCGGCTTAAGTTGTATGGCAGAAGTGAAGACATGTTAAACTGTGATTGCATCAAAGATGGATCGCCAATGTTTACGCCATCCATTAAGTACTTTGTGTAATAACTACTAAGCCCCCTCATATAAAATGAGGTTAAACCGCCAAATGGACCATTTGATGAAATTGATATACCAGGCAGACCGTTTAGCGCATCTTGAGCAAACAATGCCCCAGAGTTTTCAATTTGTTTTTGTGTTACAACCTGTGTGTAAGAAGGTGTTTGAGCAATTTGTGTTTCAATTTTAGAAGCTGTCACTACTACATTGTCATCAGCCCATGAGAAATGATACAAAACCCCCACCAATAACAAACCTACTAAGATTTTCTGTAACATATAAAGCCCCCTATATAAATGTTTACAATCTTTTTAGCAGAACTCCCGCTGCATAAAAAGATAGCTTTGTACGCAAGTAGGTCTTCCGGCTAAAAGGCATTGTGCTAAAAGCGCCTTCCCACCATTTGGCAGTGGCTTAATGCTTAACACTAACCTTAACACGGCTGCGGGTACAGCGAAGGAATCTCACCCTCCTTCCCTTGAACTTGCGACTATTATGTTTTATTAGCATGAATTTAAGTTTTTGTCAATAAGTTAAAAAGTTAGATATAAAATATTATTGAAAAGACTTGATTAAATATCTAAATTTTATATACTAAAAAGCGAGGTTTTATGGACAAAGCAATTTTGCAGGATAAAATACAAAAGCTAAAAGAAGAAAAAAGGGCAATAATCCTAGCTCATTACTACCAAAAAGACGAGGTACAAGAGATTGCCGATTTTATTGGTGATTCCTTGGCATTATCAATAGAAGCTTCAAAAACTAATGCCAGTATGATTGTATTTTGCGGTGTTAAGTTTATGGCTGAGACTGCAAAAATTTTATCACCAGATAAAAAAGTTTTGTTGCCTGTTTTAGATGCAGGTTGTCCTATGGCTGATATGGCAAATTCCGAAAATGTTATGAAAATGAAAGATGAGATTGGTGATGTAAGTATTGTTTCTTATGTTAACACAAATGTAGATGTAAAAATGATCTCAGATATTTGCTGCACATCTGCAAATGCTATTAATGTAGTAAAAAGTCTTGATTCTAAGAAAATTCTCTTTGTTCCTGATAAGCATCTTGGCGCTTATGTGAAAAAAAATGTAAGCGGCAAAGAAATTTACCTATTTGAGGGCTACTGTGCCGTGCATGATAGTTTCAATAAGCATGATATACAAAACTTACTTGCAAAATACCCAGACGCAAAGGTTTGCGTTCACCCAGAATCGCCTTTAGAAGTTATTGAATTAGCCGATTTTGTGGGTTCAACTGCTGGGATTATAAAATACTGCAAGGAAAGTAATGCAAAAGAATTCATAATAGCAACAGAAAGCGGTATAGTATTTGAGCTAAAAAAACAGCTACCTGATAAATTTTTTTACACTTTAGGCACAAAGGCTATTTGTGTAAATATGAAAAAAACTACGCTAAAAAATGTAGCAGATGCACTAGAACATGAGATTTACGAAATAAATCTTACAGATGAGCAGATCCAAAAAGCAAGAAAACCTATAGAGCGTATGATAGCAATCAAAAGACAATGAACAAACTATTTTTAGAAGATTTATTAAAATCATACCTATTAGAAGATATATACTACGCAGATGTAACAACGGAAAGCATATGCAAAGGATTGCAANCAAAGGCATTAATTAGAGCAAAACAAGATTTTATTGTTGCAGGCCTAACTTTTATAAAGCCAATTTTTGATGTTTTAAAAGAAGATGTTTCAATAGATTTTTACGCTCAAGATGGGCAGTTTGTTAAAAATACTAACCTAATTGCAGCTATTGAGGCAAAAGATACTGCACTATTACAAGCAGAAAGGCTCATTTTAAATATTATTGGGCGACTATCGGGTATTGCAACAAAGACACACTATTTTAGTCAGCTAATTAAAGATCATAAGGCAAAGATTGTTGAAACAAGAAAAACTACGCCGGGTTTTAGGTACTTTGAAAAATATGCGGTACTTGTGGGTGGTGGTGTAAANCACCGTATTGGTTTATTTGATGCAATTTTAATTAAGGATAATCATATAAAAATCGCTGGTAGTATAACAAAAGCGGTTGAGCTAGCAAGAAAAACAAACTTCATGAAAAAGATAGAAGTTGAAACATCAAACTTTGAAGAAGTAAAAGAAGCTGTGCTTGCTAAAGCTGATGTTATTATGTTTGACAATATGGATACAGATACCATAAGCAAGTGTATTTCTGTATTTAAGGATAAAGCTTTATTTGAGGCTTCTGGTAATATAGATGAAAACAATATAGTTGAAGTTGCAAAGACAGGTGTGGATTTTATATCAAGTGGCTCTATAATACATCACGCAGTATGGGTTGATGTAAACATGAAAATAGGTGTTTAAATGAAAATTGCGATTGCTCAGTTTAAACCAAAGTTAGGGAAAGTAAAAGATAACATTGAAAGCATACTGGGTTTTATAGATAAGGCTTTGTATGAAAAGTGTGATCTGATAGTTTTCCCCGAGCTTTCTACAAGCGGCTATGCTTTGCGTGATTTGGTGAGTTATGCGAGTATAGATTTAAATAGTAAAGTTTTAGGCAATATTATTCAAAAGAGCGTTTTTTTAGATATTGTGCTCGGTTATGCCCAAAAAGAAGGTGGTTTTTATTACAACAGTGCAGTTTACCTATCAAATGGGCTTGTTGCAACAAACAGGAAAAAAATATACTTGCCAGACTACGGTATGTTTGAAGAAGCCAGATATTTTGCAAGAGGTGAACTTATAGAAACTACACAAACAAGATTTGGCAAAGTAAATGTTTTGATATGCGAAGAAGCGTTTCATCTAAGTGTTCATCACTTTATAGAGCAAAGCAAGAGTGATATAACAATTATTATATCCGCATCACCTTTTTGGATTTATGAAAATAAACAAGATAAAAGAAAAATATGGGACAATATATGCAATAATATTTCTTCTTTAACGGGTAATTTTGTTATTTATGTAAACAGAGTGGGTTTTGAAGATGGTGTTGGCTTTTTTGGTGGTTCTTTAGTATATAACCCTTTAGGAGAGTGTATTTTCAGGTCGGATTTTTTGAAAGAAAATCTATACATTGTTAATTTAGATTTAAACGAGGTTTCACGCGCCAAAGAATTTATGCCTCTTGGGAAGGATAAAAGCTATGGATCCATATAAAGTATTGGGGTTTGATGAGTCTGCAATTGCAGATTACTTAATTGAATTTTTGCGAGATGAGATAGAAAAGGTTGGTTTTAAGAAAGCTGTATTGGGTCTATCTGGTGGCATAGATTCAAGCTTAGTTGCATATTTATTGAAAGAAGCTTTAGGCAAAGACAATGTGTATGCTATATTGATGCCTTATAGATTAAGTAGCAAAGAAAGTACGCAAGATGCATTCAAAGTGATAGACGAGCTTGGTATACATTATAAAACGCTAGATATAACAAAAATAGCTGATGCCTATATTGACGAGAGTTTTGATAAAGTTAGAATCGGCAATATACTAGCAAGAACAAGGATGATTGTTTTATTTGACCAAAGCTACAATCTAAATGCGCTTGTTGTAGGTACAAGCAACAAAACAGAACTGTTACTTGGTTATGGTACATGGTATGGTGATATGTCTTCAAGTCTAAACCCAATAGGTGATTTATATAAAACTCAAGTAAGAATTTTATCAAAATACATGGGCGTTCCAGAAAATATCATCAATAAAAAACCCACGGCTGATTTGTGGGTTGGTCAAAGCGACGAAGAAGAGTTGGGTTTTTCTTACGATGAGGCGGATTTGNTTTTATACCATTTGTTTGATAAGCGCTTTAGCATTGAAGAAGTTGTGAGTTTAGGTTTTTCAGAGAAAATCGTAAATGGAATTTTTGAAAGAGTAAGAAAGAATCAATTTAAACGATTACCGCCTATTATAGCAAAAATTAGTCGTCGCAGTATAAATTGGGATTTTAGATTTTTGAGGGATTGGGGGCAGATTTGAGCCAGCTTAAAAGGGCAGTGTATNTATTAAAACAATCAAAGTGCACTGTTTGTTTTACAGGAGCAGGTATCAGCGTAGAAAGTGGAGTGCCTTCTTTTAGAGGCGAAGATGGTTTATGGGAAAAGTATGACCCTGATTTATTTGAAATAGATTATTTTTACAAACATCCAGAAAAGTCATGGGCTTTGATTAATAAGATATTTTTTGAGATACTGAAAGACAAAAAGCCAAATAAAGCGCATTATGCTTTAGCTAAACTTGAAGAATTGGGTTATATTAAAGCAATCATTACTCAAAATATAGATAACTTGCATTATTTGTCAGGAAGCAAAAATATCATAGAGTATCACGGAAACTCAAGAACATTAGTATGTAAAAAATGCGGTAAAAAATTTAATGCAAGTGATTTTGATTTATCAAGTGTGCCAATGTGTCCGCATTGTAATATACCACTGAAGCCAGATTTTGTGTTTTTTGGTGAAATGATACCCAAAGAAGCGCAGGAAAAAAGTGAAGAATTAATGAGACAGTGCGAGTTAGTAATCATAATTGGCACAAGCGGGCTTGTTTACCCAGCTGCCTTTTTGCCTATGCTAGCGCACAAGAGTGGTGCCAAAATCATTGAGATAAATAAAACATTCAGTGAATACACGGATAAAATTGTAGATGTATTTTTAGAAGGTAGTGCTTCCGAAATTTTAGAAGAGATTTTAGTTGAACTTGACACTCATTGAGATATACGAGACGCTTTTACAATTTTTTGGCAAACAATACTGGTGGCCAGCAGATACCCAAAATGAGATAATTATAGGAGCAATTTTGACTCAAAACACCGCATGGCAGAATGTAGAAAAAGCCATTGAAAATCTAAAAAAGGCTAACATTTGTAGTTTGCATAAAATAAGAAACACTCCCCAAAGCATTATAGAAGATTTAATAAAGCCTTCTGGATTTTATAGACAAAAAAGTCTATATTTGAAAGAGATAGCGATTTTTTTTAAAGATTTTAATGAAAGTACAGATACGCTAGATTTTAGAAAAGCCCTTTTAAATGTTAAAGGTGTAGGTTTAGAAACAGCTGATTCAATTTTGCTATATGCTTTTTCTAGACCAGTTTTTGTGATAGATGCTTATACAAAACGTCTTGTTGAGCGACATGGATTTTTTTATTCTAAAGACTACAATAAATTAGCGCAGTTTTTCACGCAAAATTTACCACACGATGTTGAGTTATTTAAAGAATACCACGCTTTGATTGTAAAATTAGCTAAAACTTTTTGTAAGACAAAACCTAACTGTAAAGAGTGTCCTATTAAATGCGTGTAGGGTTAACTGGTTCAATTGCCACTGGTAAATCAAGTGTAGCTAATATGCTAAAAGAATTGGGGGCATACATTATAGATGCAGATGAAATTGCCCATGATGCACTAAAAAAAACAGAAAAACCATACAAGCAGATATTAGATGTGTTTGGTTCTAATATTTTAGACGAACAAGGCAATATAGATAGAAAAAAACTAGGCTCAATAGTGTTGAATGATAAACAAAAACTTGCGGTACTAGAATCAATCATACATCCATATGTCCAGCAAAAAAGAAAAGAAATTGAAGAATCAATATTGCAACAGGATAGAAATGCTGTAATTATATACGATGTGCCACTATTATTTGAAAAGCATTTAGAAAATAGTTTTGATAAAATTATAGTAGTTTATGTACCGAAAGATATCCAGATAAAAAGACTAATGAAAAGACAAAATATAGCTTACGGTGAAGCGTTGAATTTAATCAATTTACAAATTTGCATAGAAGAAAAAAAGAAAAAGGCTGATTTTGTAATTGATAATTCTTATTCATTAGAAAACACAAAAAAGCAAGTATTGGAAGTGTTCAAAAAATTATATTAATGAGTTACATTTGACAAAAAAAGTTTTTCATTATAGAATCTATCCAAGATTTATTTAAGGAGGAAGTATGGCTGTTGAAGTAAAATTGACAACTGATAACTGGGAGCAAGAGGTATTAAAGTCAGACATTCCAGTTTTAGTAGATTTTTGGGCACCCTGGTGTGGACCTTGTAGAATGGTTGCTCCTGTAGTGTCAGAAATTGCCCATGAATATGAAGGTAAACTAAAAGTTGGAAAATTAAACACTGACGAAGAACCCGACATTGCTGTTAGATATGGTATAATGAGCATACCTACACTGATGGTGTTTAAAAATGGCGAAGTAGTAGACCAGATTATTGGCGCTGCACCAAAAGAATATTTCACACAAAGGTTGGATAAAATTTTATAATTAGACCGAGATTTTCTCGGTCTAATTCTTAAAAGAGGTAAGGGATGTATGATGTTGTTATTGTAGGTGGCGGTCCAGCTGGTTTGACAGCAGGTATTTACGCAGCAAGAAGCGGTTTAAAAACAATTATCTTAGAAGATAAGGTCTTTGGCGGTCAGATTGTTTTCAGTGCCGATCTAGAAAACTACCCAGGCTTCCCAGAAGGCATAAGCGGGATGGATATAATTGATAAATTTTTAGAGCAAGCCAAAAAGTTTGATGTTGAAATTAGCTATGATGGTGTTGAAAGTATAGAAAATGATATTTCATGCAAGAGGGTTATTTTAAAAAACAAAAGTTGCATAACAACTAAAACAGTTATACTAGCAACAGGTGCTAGTGCAGATAAATTAGGCTGTCCAGGTGAAGCTAAGTTTTTAGGAAAAGGTGTGTCATATTGTGCAACCTGCGATGGTGCTTTTTTTAAAGGAAAAACTGTTGCAGTGATTGGCGGTGGTGATTCTGCCTTAGAAGAAGCTTTGTATTTAGCTAACCTTGTTAAAAAAATATATCTAATTCACAGAAGGGATCAATTTAGGGCTGTAAAAATACTGCAGGATCGAATAAAGAAAAACAATAAGGTAGAAATTATATTTGATAATGTTGTAAAAGAAATTTTAGGCGATAAATTTGTAAAGGGCGTACTTATAGAAAATGTTAAAACTAAACAACAATCAAGGTTAGATATAGATGGCATATTTATTTATATTGGTCTTACGCCAAACTCAAAATTTGTTTCCAATTTAATACAAACAGATGAGTACGGCTACATTATTGCAAATGAAGAAATGGAAACAAATATCCCAGGTATTTATGCAGCAGGCGATGCAAGAAAAAAATCCCTAAGGCAAGTTGTAACAGCATGCGCAGATGGTGCAATTGCAGCATCCAATGCTCAAAAATACATCGAAAAAATGAAAGCTTAAAGGTAGCTTTTTATTAAACCGTAAACCTCTTCTATCGTTAAATTAGTAGTGTCTATTGTAATTGCCCCTTGCGGAACGACAAGGGGGGCAATGCTCCTTTGGGAGTCGTTTTTGTCCCTTTGAATTATAGAATTTAACGATTTTTTGTAATCTATGGATAACTCTTTTGACCTTCTCTTTGCTCTTTCTTGTATTTTAGCAGTTAAAAAGAATTTTAAATNAGCATTTGTAAAGACTACACTGCCTGCATCTCTGCCATCTATTATAAATTTTCCATCGTAGGCAATTTTTCGTGCAAAATTGTTTACAAAATTTCTAACAGATTCTTTTTGAGCAATCAATGAAGCCTTTTTTGCTATGTCTTCAGTGGATAATAAGTCATTTAAAACCTTACCATTATGAATTAATAATACTTGCGAGTCTTGTAATTTGAAATCCAGTTTAAGTCTATTTAATTCATCTTGGTTAAATGTTTCTCCAAGCAAGTACGCTATACTTCTGTAAATTTTTCCTGTGTCAATGTGTATAAAACCATCGCTTTTTGCAAGCATTTTGCAAATAGTGCTTTTGCCNCTGCCACTTGGCCCGTCAATCGTTACTATAAAATTAGCCATCTAAATGTTCTTTAAATAATCTAATATTTTTTAAAGTTTCTAAAAGTTTTTCTTCGTCGTTGTTTTCTATCATTGTTTTTAAAACAAATAAATTTTCAATATAATCATCAATGGCACTTAAAATGTTTTTTTTGTTTAGAAAAAATATATCACTCCACATTTTTGCGTTAGACTTTGCTATGCGCGTAAAATCTTTAAAACCGCCACCAACAAAGCTATAGGCTTCATCTTTTTCTTTTTTGTGCCATATAAGATTTACAAGGTTATAAGCTATAATGTGTGGTAAGTGACTTACATAAGCAAATATTTCATCGTGCCTTTTTGGATCCATGTATTTTACTTTCATATTGATTTTTTTTGCAAACTCTTCTACCTTTTTTTCTGCAAAAGTAATGTCATTAATTGGCGTTATAATAAAATACTTATCATCAAAAAGCTGCCTAAAAGCTGATTTGGGACCAAAGTTTTCTGTGCCTGCTATTGGGTGGGTTGGAATATAGCTAATGCCTTTTGGTATAGAGTTTGTAATATCTAATATTATAGGTTCTTTTACACTTGCAACATCTATTATTATTGTATTTTCTCTTAAAACATCAAATAAATCCAAAATCACTTTTGCAGTTTGAGAAGGTGGTACGCTTACTATTACAAAATCGCAAATTGAAAAAGACTTATACGAGTTTGCACCTATGTCGATTAGTTCTAACTTTAAAGCGTCATTTAAGTTTTCTTCATTTGTGTCAAAGCCAATAACAACCTTTGAAAGTTTATTATGTTTAATTGCAAGCCCAAAAGATCCACCAATGAGACCTAGTCCAATTATACCGATAGCGTTAAACATTCAAAACCTTTTTGAGTTTTTCTATAAAAATCTCATTTTCTTTTTGCGTGCCAATAGTAACTCTTAAGAAATTATTGTAACCATAAGGTTTCATACTTCTTACTATAACGCCTTCTTTAAGGAGGTTTTCATAAATATATGAGGCATCATTTGGTGTAGAGAATAATATAAAATTAGCAAATGTAGGTATGTAAAACAAGCCCAATTGATTGAATTGCTCATATAGGTATCTTTTACCTTCTTCGTTTGTCTGTATAGTTTTTTTAAGGTGCTCTTTATCGTCTAAGGCGGCAATTGCAGCTGCTTGTGCTATGATATTTACATTAAAAGGTGGTCTTACGCGGTTTAGCGTTTGAACTATAAATTCACTTGCAATGCCATACCCAACTCTAAGTCCAGCTAGTGCATAAGCCTTAGAAAATGTTCTTAAAATTATAACATTTTCTTCCTTACAAAGCTCAAGTAGCTCTTTGTATTCAGAAGATGGCTTGGCATATTCGTAGTAGGCTTCGTCTATTACAATTAAAGTATCTTTAGTCGCTTTATTTATTATCCTTAATATATCATCGTACTTTGTTAGCGTGCCAGTAGGATTATTTGGTGTATTTATAAAAATTATGCGCGTATTTTTGTTAATGTGGCTAATTAGATTGTCAATATCATATGCGTAGTCTTTTAAAGGCAGTTCGATAATTTTTTTATTAAAAGCCATACCTATAATGCGGTATTCTATAAAAGTAGGGTAGCAGTATAAAATTTCGTCATTTTCATTTGTGGCAAATGCCTTATATAAAAGTTCTATTATTTCATCTGAACCGTTGCCAAATATCAAGTTTTTTTCGCTAATACCCAAATTATTTGCCAATTTTTGGGACAAGTAGTACATATTTCCATCTGGGTATAAATTTACAAGATCCGCCGTTTTGCAAATTGTATCAATTACTTTTTTAGAAGGACCAAGTGGATTTTCATTTGATGCAAGTTTTATTACATCTTTTAAGCCAAGCTCTCTTTGAAGTTCTTCTATAGGTTTTCCGCCTTCATAGGGCGTGATTTTTAAAATATAATCGGCTACTTTCATTATTTGCCTCCTTGTTTTATTTATACAATGTAGTTTATTTTTTTGCAACTAAAATTGTGATAGTTGATTATTTGTTTATTTGGTATATAATAGACGATGTATTTTGGAGGGAATTATGGCAGAAAATAACGTTTCGCCATTTGAAATAAAAGATTGTTCGGTTGTATCGATTGCCATAGGCAAACACGCACTGAATACAAAAGAGTTATTTACACAACTGCTTAGCGTTGATCAAGATTCTATATATTATCATTTTTGGGGAAAATTGTTGCGTACCTCATTTAGCACACCCGAATTCAATAATGATTTTGCTCAGTGGGTTTCAGAGCAAATTCATGATAAGTCTTTAGCCGAGAGACTTTCTGTGCTTGCACCACAAGATTACCCAAGTCTAGATGAATTGCGTCAAGAAATGCTTGATATTATACAGTCTTCTTTGGAACAAAATACAGTATTGCTCTATACGAATGCACAAGAACCTTTTTATTTCTTAAAACTAAGTATGGTTGTTTTTGATACATCTAAGATAATAAATGAACCAAAAGAATTTGCAAATTTTATTGATGATCTATCTTATGGTTCTTTGTATTTTCATTTTGTTGACGCAAGGAGACGCACAAAAAACCATAGGGATGATTTTTCAAATTGGATCGCTTTATTTGAAGGATACGATGAGCTTATTGATATGATAGTAAATATTGATCCATTTTTCTTTTCATTATCAAAACTAAAGGAAAGAGTATCAAATATTTTTAGAACATATTTTAAATGAGGTTTTAAATGCTTGCAGAATTGGAATCAATAGTAGGTTCTAGCGAAATTGATCATTTAGTTCGATTAGCTAATTTTCTAAAAAATAAAAAAATCGTTCATATAAACTCAACAAAAATAGGCGGTGGAGTTGCAGAATTATTAACGAATATTATACCACTTAAACATGAGTTAGGTTTGGATGCTACATGGGAGATTGTAGTTGGTCAAGCGGAGTTTTATAAATGCACAAAAATGTTTCACAACACGATGCAAGGTATGAAAAATCAGATTATACCAGATACATTGCTAAAAATTTATGAGCAAACAAACGAAGAAAATGCACAAAGATTATTTAATTTGCTTAACGAAGCGGATTTTGTGTTTATTCACGACCCACAACCAGCTGCTTTGATAAAATTTTTTCCAAATCGTAAAGGCAAATGGGTTTGGAGATGTCATATTGACATTTCAAGACCAAACAGACAGGTATGGAAATTTTTAAAGCAATTTATTGTCCAGTATGATGCAAGTATTTTTTCNTTAGTTGATTTTGCAAGAAGTTTGCCTCATCCGCAGTATATAATAGCACCAAGTATTAACCCCTTAAGTGATAAAAATAAAGAATTAAGCAAAGAAGAAATAGAAAAATCTTATTCTGAGTTTAACTTAGACCCCTCAAGGCCGATTTTGTTGCAAGTTTCACGTTTTGATAGGTTTAAAGACCCAATAGGTGTTATTAGTGCTTATAAATTGGTAAAAAAGTCAATTCCATCAATCCAACTAGTTTTGGCAGGGGGTTCAGCAGATGATGATCCAGAAGGTAGCATTGTATTAGAAGAGACGCTTACTGCTGCAAATTCTGATAATGATATACATGTTCTGTCGCTTCCATCAGATGCTAATATTGCAATAAATGCACTTCAAAGGGCAGCTGATATTGTTATACAAAAATCCACAAAAGAAGGTTTTGGTCTTACTGTTACAGAGTCGTTGTGGAAAAGTAAACCTGTTATTGGCGGTAACACAGGCGGTATTAAGCTTCAAGTGATAGACAATTATAATGGTTTTTTAGTTAATACCCCAGAAGGTGCAGCTCTTAGAATCAAACAGCTATTAAGTGACCAAGATTTATTCAAAAGGNTAAAACGAAAAGGCAAGGAATTTGTTAAGGATAATTTTCTTATTACTAGACATGTAAGAGAATATTTGACATTACTTGTAATATTGCAACAATCTAGCTCAAATGTNNTNTGGTAATTAAGTAGCATTAGCAAGTTTTTCTAGAAGTTTCCTTACATGTTGAGGGTTTTTAATATTGTACTTTGCTAGNGTTGAAATTTCGCCGACTTTTATTGTAATAGCTTCTTCTGGCAAGGCTTTAAACATATCTTCGTCTGTATAATCGTCACCTATAGCAAGCAAAAAGTCATAATTTTTTAAATTAAAAATTTCGGCAACGCAATGTTTTCCTATGTTTGCAGGTTTGATCTCTAGTATCTTATTGCCTTGATATACTTTAAGATTGGTATTTGCTAAAAAATTTTGAAGATGGCCGTTAAGTTCTGGTATGAATGTTGCCTGCGTTTGTGGGTCTGCATTTCTGTAATGAAAAACAATAGAATAAGTTTTTTCTTCTATAAAAGAACCGGGTAATCTGTCACTGTATAATCTTAAAATATTTAAAATAGCACTTTTCCACGNTGTATCAATGTTGTTTTGGTAAAGCTTCCAGCCAGTGTTTAAGTTTTTATAAAAAGCTCCGTGTTCTGCTACAAGGNTAATATTTAGATTTTCAAACCAATGTTCAAGTGTGTTTTTATCTCTTCCGCTTACTAAAACAACGGTATTGTTTTTTTGTGTTAATAAGTATATGAGATGGATTAATTCTTTAGCTGGTCTAGCTTCTTGAGGCGAATCTACAAACTCTGTAAGTGTTCCATCATAGTCAAGCATAATAAGCTTTTTCTTTGCTTTTTGGTACTCTAGTACTATCTGATTTTCAATTGTTTGATTAATAAACTGAGATTCTAATTGTTTTTGTGAAAGTGTAATTTTATTTAATTCGTTTAAATAATCACTAACCCACCTAAATACATTATATCTACTTATGCGATTTTGCATATTTTCTATTATTTGAGTTTCTTTGTCTTTTGGTATATCAAGAGCGGTTTTGATTGCTTCACCGATTTCTTCTATGCTATTGGGGTTAATAATTAAAGCTTCAAGTAATTCTTTTGCAGAACCCGCCATCTCGCTCAATATTAACGTACCATCCTTGTTTACTCTTGATGCTACATATTCTTTTGCAACAAGGTTCATTCCATCTCTAAGAGGCGTTACAAGCATAATATCGCTAGCACTATAGAAGGCTACAAGATCTTCAAAATCAAGCGAACCGAACTTATATACTATTGGGGTCCATTCAAGTGTACTAAATTTTCCATTTATACGTCCTATTGTTTCGTCTATCTGTTTTTTCATTTGTTGATAATGATAAACACCTATACGAGACGGTACTACAACAATTACTAGCGTTATTTTTTCTCGCCAATTGTGATATTGTTCAAGAAAATATTCAAAACCAAGCAGTCTGTTTATGATTCCTTTTGTATAGTCTAATCTATCCACGCTGAAGAGAATTTTTTTGTTATTGAATTGATTTTTTATTTCTGTAGCTTTTAAGGTAACACTGCTGCTTTTAGCCGTATTATTGAATTTTAAATAGTCAATACTTATTGGGTGAGTTCCTACTTTTATTAGTCTGCCTTTGTTGTTGATTACACCAAGGTGATTTTCTAAACCAAGAAACCGCAGTGTTGCTCTCAAAAAATTATCCGTATACTCATGTGTNTGAAAGCCAATTAGATCAGCACCAAGTAAGCCCTCAAGGATCTCAACTCTCCATTTTGATGGCAATAGTTGAAAAACTTCATAAGCAGGAAACGGTATGTGCAAGAAAAAACCAATAGGAACATCGGCGTAGTTTTGCCTAATTAAGTTTGGTAAAAGCATCAGATGGTAATCGTGTACCCATACAATATCTTCTTTTGGATCAATGATATTACTAAGTGCTTTTGCAAACTTTAAACTGACGGATTTATATACATCGTATTGCTCTTTTTCAAAACTTGCAATAGTTGGAAAATAGTGAAATAAAGGCCATATAGTTTTATTGCAAAAACCTAAGTAAAATTTATCCATTTCTTTTTCTGTTAAAAAAACAGGGTAGCAGTGCATTGTTTCAAGCGAGCTTGTTATTTCATCTTGCTCTGATTTGGTCGTTGCGCTAACGCCAGGCCATCCAACCCACACATATGAAAGTTCAGTCATTTTTTCAGTGTATGCGCCAATGCTTGTTGCAAGACCACCTGCACTTTTTTGAAATTTGTTATTGTTTTTTTTATCTTTTGTAATACTTACTGGTAATCTATTTGATACTATAACTATTCTCATATTTTTCCCTCCATATAAACTGTATTTCTAAGTTTAGGTAGACTGTGAGGCGTTTCTTTCCTCATATAATCTATGAGTTTTTCTCTTACATAACATCTCAAATTCCATAAATCAGAAGAATTTTTTGCACTTACAAGCGCGCGAATTTGTATAGTTTTATCATTTGCGTCAGTAACTTGAATACCACTTGCTACTCCATCAAAAAGCGGTGTGTTGTTTAAAATATCATTTAAAGCTTCCCTTAATTTTTCAACATCAATTGCATAGTCTGCATAAACAAACACTGTTCCTAAAAGCTGCGTGCTTGTCTTAGTCCAATTTTGAAAGGATTTATCGACAAAGTAGTTAATGGGTATAACAAGTCTTCTTAAATCCCAAATTTTAATACTACATATGTTAATGTAATTTCTTCAACAGTTCCCCATTCACCTTCAACTATAAGCACATCGCCTATTTTTATTGGTTGACTTATTGCAATTTGAATACCTGCAAAAAGTAAATTGAGTGTTTTTTGTGCAGCAAAACCAACAATAATGCCAATGATCCAGCTGATGTTAAAATAGTTGAACCAAGGCTTTTTAGCGAAGCAAAGCTTAAAAAAATCAATGCGGTACAAATTACTACAATAATAGCTGAAGCTAAGCTTTTGATAATTTTTAATTGTGTATTTAATTGTCTTTTGTGAAAATCAGCAATGTTTTTAGGTTGTCTTTCATTTAAAACATACTCAAAAAATGATATGGTTTTTATTGATACTATGCCAAAAAATAAGATATAAAGAATTTGAATTATTTTTGTTATAATGTAATCGCTGTTTGTTTCTTTAAAATTTACTATTGAACTGATTGCGCTAAATAATAAAATGCTTATAAGAAACCACGCTGGAAAATAAAAATATTTCTTTATTTCTTGATGTAAAGGGATTTTCTTTGCAATTATTAGGTATATTTTACTAAGTAAGTTATTAAAAATGAACCCTGCAATAAAAGATGCAACAACCAAACCTAAAATTAAAAATTTATCGTCAAATAAAAACTTATTTATCATCTTATATTAATATAATAAAAATAATCGATTATGTCAACTTGATTTAATAAAATTTGAATTTTTTATTGCATTATAGTNAAATNTTATGTATAAATTTAGGTAAAATAAACTTATTGGAGGTTTCTAATGAAAAGATTTTTAGCTATAAGCGCAGTATTTTTGATACTTACAGGCAGCAGCTATGCACAAGAGCTATCCAATGTTGCTAAATCTATGGTATATTTTAGTCAAGCTCAAAGCTACTATGATCAAAATCAATTCCAGCAAGCTATTGATGATTATACTAAATCACTACAAGAAAATCCNAACAACTATATGGCATATATAAACAGAGGCATAGTTTTGTTTGAACTTAATCGATATGATGAATCACTAAAAGATTTCAAAAAAGCCCAAATTATTGACCCAAAGAATGCATACGCTTACTACAACAGCGCTATAGTTTATACTAAAATGGCTTCAACTACTTTAGAAAATGATAATACTTACCTTTTTTATAAAAAAGCAAAAGACGAGTTGACAAAAGCGATTCAAAACGACCCTAATTTTTATAAAGCCTACATAAATAGAGGTTTGGTTAATTATAAACTGGCTTTTTACCAAGATGCCATTGATGATTTTACAAAAGCTATACANTTAAAACCACTTGATTATAAAGCNTATTACAATAGGGGTATTGTGTATTACATATTGGATAACTTCAAAGCGGCTGAATCTGATTTCACAAATGCTATAGAAATTAACCCAGATGATGCAGACGCTTATTTTAATAGAGGTTTAGTTTATAAACATGAAGATAACTTAAAAGGTGCTTTAGCTGATTTTTATCAAGCAGGATTACTTTATATAAAGGATAACAAAAGAAAAGATGCATATGAGTGTGTAGATTTAATTAAATCTACAGATGAGTTTTCTACTCTCATATACGATTTAAAATCAAAAATTATAAAAAATGAAGTATACGGTGCTTAATTTTTTTGGTGGAGGTGGCGGGAATCGAACCCGCGTCCAGAAATGTCTCGTAGTTGGAAACTTCTTACATGCTTAGACCTTTTTTTAATTTTTAAGACCCTCTTGGTCAAGGTCAAACCTTAGGGGTCCGATTTTGCGCTCTTTAATCTTACTTTGAGTGCGCAAAAGAACTCAAAGTAAGATGCTTGCTTGAATTATTAGGCAGTTTTAGCTTAAAGCAAGCGATAAGCTAAAACCACCTAGCTGCAATTAATTAAGCAGCTAAAGCTAATTCAGAATTTGCGTTTATTTTTTCTTATCTGTTTAACGATCAGATAAGACATCGGCATGATTCCCAACTACTATTACATCCTGTCGAACCCAAATGCACCCCCGCTTTTAACGAGGCATGTGTAATATAATAGCTTTCTAAAATTTGTCAAGACCATAAAAAATTTATTGACTTTTAATTATTAAAGGTTTATAATAATTTGCAATAGGTGTAGACTATATAAATGGTCTCACCGGAAAAATCTTTTTTGGAGTGTGTTTTGTGAATACGAACAAGTTGTACGTCGGTAATCTAAATTACCGAACAACAGAAGAGAAACTTAAAGAAGTTTTCTCAGGTTATGGCAGTGTGGTATCGGTAAAAGTTATTGAAGGTAAAGGTTTTGGCTTTGTAGAAATGGAATCAAAAGATGATGCTCAAAAGGCTAAAGATGCTCTAGACAACACAGACTTAGACGGCAGAAACATCAGAGTTGATGAAGCAAAACC
>JGI24721J26819_10003141_pt1 | contig 17812 bp, 10 predicted proteins | sample YelNatPaOPGAMG01_FD_26819 | JGI IMG/M metagenome (IMG submission 26819) | reverse complement strand
CATGTGAGTTGGGCTTATTATCTCGACCAGGGCACCCAGCCGGATTGCGCCGATGATCAGGCAACCTGCACGCCTGCGCCGCAGCGAGTGCAGGTGCCGGGCATCTGGAACCCGTTGCCAGAATTCGATACCGTCCAGCAAGACGGGCAATTAGGTAATATTCAGGACATTTCCAACTTTTACAAGGCGGCGAAAAATGGGACCCTGCCAGCCGTTTCCTGGGTGGTGCCGAACGGAAAGGTCAGCGAACATCCCCCAGCCCTGGTCAGCGCGGGACAGGCTTACGTCACCGGGCTGATCAACGCCGTCATGCAGGGCCCCGATTGGGCCAGCTCGGCCATCTTCCTGTCGTGGGACGATTGGGGCGGCTTTTACGACCATGTCGTCCCGCCNAAAGTNGACGAAAANGGTTACGGCCTGCGCGTGCCGGGGCTGGTCATCAGCCCGTTCGCGAAAAAGGGCTTCATCGACCATCAGACGTTGAGCTTCGACGCCTACCTGAAATTCATTGAAGACGATTTCCTCGGCGGTCAGCGGTTAGACCCCAGGACCGACGGGCGACCCGACCCACGCCCGACCGTGCGCGAGGACGTCACCATCCTTGGCAACCTGGCGCAGGATTTCGACTTCAGCCAGGCGCCAAGGCCGCCTCTGGTGCTGCCGACGCACCCAACTCCCGGCTTCGTGCTGACCCGCTAAAGGCNTTCATCTCATGGGAGGCGCTCCGTCTGATGGATGAAAAGGATGGGATCATGANGAACAAAAGTTATAGATTCTAACTAAAATTCCAAAATCCATCCCAATTTTGTGACATTAATGCGTTGACTCCCGCGCCATTCTTTGCTAATATAGATTTGTGGAGGCGATGATCCGGGGCGGGAAATGGTCGCTTCACCTCGACAGGGGGAACGCCACGGGGAGCCAATAGCGAAACCGGCCACACGGCCGGTTTATTTGTTTTGATTTGCTTACCGTTAGCGGCTGTATCGTTTTTTGCTGAAACAGGCACCACCAAGGGTCCTGGAACGCCTCTGCCAGCGCTGTACGAAATAAAAGATCTTTATCAAACCGGACCATTCCTTATCAGTAAATTGAATTTAGAAAGCACCTGCTCTCTGCTCTGAACGGATGAGGTATCTAAGCATCGGCGGGTGATGCGAAAAAGCCAGGAAGCTTTACCCTCTCACAGACCTCTGGATTCGAGCGGCTGATTTTCTATCTTCGATATATGGGCGGGTTACGATATCTATCTTGAAATTCAGNCGAAAGGAGGTGATGGANTCTTTCANATTCTGTTCGCCGTGGTGAATTGAACCCTTTTATCCAATCTGGATTATGAAAGGAAAAGAAGCGCCATGAGAAAGAACAGGTTATTCCAGTTTTCAATTTTGCTGGTCATTCTCAGCCTGGCCATCCCCGTTGCCGCACTCAAGCCGGCCGCTGTCCAGGCAGCTACCCCGATCACTTTCACCATCCTGCACACCAACGACTTCCACGGCCAGCTCGAACCTTCGGGCAGCAACCCCGGCCTGGCGCGGGTGGCCAAAGTCGTCAATGACGNTCGCGCCATTGTTGGCGCGGGAAACGTCTTGCTGGTGGATGACGGCGACGAGATGCAGGGCTCCCTGCTCTCCAACCTGCAGAAGGGCAAGCCCGTCATCGCCGCGTTCAATGCCATGGGCTACGCCGTGGCGACCTTCGGCAACCATGAATTCGACTGGGGCCAGGACGTGCTTTCGGCGCGCACCAGCGAGGCAGCCTTTCCCTATGTCAGCGCCAACATAACGGTCAATGACACCGGCAATTGCGCCACCGCCGGGTGGACTTCGCCGAGCTTCGCCCAGCCATACGTGGTCAAGACGGTGGGCACCGCGCCCAACCAGGTTAAGGTTGGCTTCATCGGCGTGACCACTACCGAGACGCCCATCATCACCATCGCGGCTGCCACGGCTGGCTTATGCTTCAAGGATCCCACCGAATCGATCCTGCACTACTATGACGCCCTCAAAGCAGCCTCGGATGTCATCGTCGTGCTCAGCCATTTGGGCTATGCCGATGGCGGTTACGGCTATGGCATCCCGGTCTATGGCGACCAGACGCTGGCCAAGAATCTGATCAACGCCGGCAAGCCCGTAGCGCTGATCATCGGCGGCCATAGCCATACCAATCTCACCGCCGCCACCGTGGTGACCGTGCCTGGCAAGCCTGGCCAGACTTCCGTCGTACAAGCCTATTACAACGGGCGCAGAGTGGGCCGCGCCGATTTCAGCTTTGATCCAGACACCAAAAATGTCAGCATTAACTGGCAAAGCCTGGTCGTCCCCACGACGGGAGATGGGGATCCAACCATAGCCGGGATCATCCAATCTTATGTGAACGACCCCGCTTATCAAGCGCTGATCAACCAGCCCATCGGCTACGTGCAGGTCGACCTGCTGCGCAACTACAACGGCGACAGCATGATGGGCGATTTCGTCGACGACGCCATCTACAATGCCCTTAATCATGATGCCGAACCGGCCAACGATGTGGACCTGTTCTTCAACAACGCCGGCGGCATCCGCACCGATTGGTGCGATGCACCTGACCCGAACAACCCTGGCAACTACATCTGGAGCAGCAACCCAAGCGATTGCCAACCCGGTGTGTGGGCCCATGACCCCATGTTGTTGAACTATGGACAGATGTTCACCATCCTGCCCTTCGGTAATGCAACGGTGGTGGGGACCATGACCGGCGCACAAATTCTTGAAGTGCTTAACCAGAGCGCCACATTGGGCAAGGGCGCCATTCAGCCCGCCGGTTTGCGCTACAAGTTCTATCGCTATTCGGATAGTTTACCCGGACCGCAGCCTTACGCCTGGGGCGCCTTCGACGCCTGCGTCATTGACAAGGCTACCGAGGATTGCGTTCCGCTCGAGATGAACAAAACCTACAAAGTCGGCACCAACGAGTTCCTCGCCCCCGCCGGTGGAGACAATTTCGCCGCCTTCAAGTACATGAAGAATGTCACGTACTGGGGCGACATGCTCAACGCGGTCAACGACTGGGTATCGAAGAATTACACCTTCGCCAACCCTTACAGGGGCCCGAACGGCGATGGCCAATTAGATGGCCGCATCACCCGTGACGGCACGGACACGGGCGGCAGCATCATTCCCATCACCATCCTGCACAACAACGACTCGCACGGCAACCTGCCCAAAACCAACTATGTCGGCTACACCCAGCTTGCCTACCTGATCAAACAGGAACGCGCCCACAACCCAGGCCGCACCCTGTTGCTCAACGGCGGCGATCAGATCCAGGGCGACGCGATGATGTACTACTTCAAATCCGCCCCCTCTGGATACGCTGCGGATGGGACACCCCTGCCGCCTGCATTGCAAACTCACCCGATGATGGCGGTGATGAACGCTCTGGGCTATGACGCCATGACCTTGGGCAACCACGAGTTCAACTTCGGCAACCTCACCTTCACCGGCATCTTCCACCAGGCGTTGTTCCCCCTGCTGGGCGCCAATGTCTCAGATGACGGCCGCTACGGCTTGAACCAGGTGGGACCCGGCGGCGAGGGCGTCCAGCCCTACATCGAAAAAACGCTGGATGGCATCAAGGTGGGCATCGTGGGCATCACCAACCACCGCGTGCCCAATTACGAGCTGCCCAGCAACATCGTCGGCCTGACCTTCAGCGACCCGCTCCTCTCGGCTCAGCAGTATGCCACTGAACTGCGCGCCAAGGATGACGTGGTCATCGCTCTCACCCACATCGGCTTCACGGAAGATCCCAAGAGCGTCGAGGTCGACAAGAACGTGGACACCAACATGGCGGCCAACGTCACCGGTTTGGACGCCATCATCGGCGCGCACAGCCACACTGATCCATCCAAGGGTTTCGGAAACTACAAATATCTGCCGACCATCATCAGCAACCCGGACGGCTCGCCGGTCCTGGTGACGCAGGCCTACCGCTACAACAACTACCTGGGCGAGGTCGTCATCGGCGTTCGCCCGAAAGCGGGCGGCGGCTACGAAGTCGTGACGCGCGCTGGCCAGTACATCGCGGTCACGTCGAGCACGCCGGAAGATCCACAGATCAAGGCTATCGTGGATCCGTACGTCGCAATGCTGAACAGCTACAATGGAAAAGTCGTCGGCAATACCACCACACCGATTGATGCGTTGCAGGCCTTCACCCAGGAGACCAACGGCGCCAACCTGCAGGCCGACGCTTCAGTGTGGGAGCTGAACCANCACGGCATCTACCCGGACATCCACCTCTCCGGCGCGATGAGCAATCGCAAGGTGGCTGACGGCGCAACCCCGCAGAACCCGGTCACTCTGAAGGTGAGCGACATGTTCTCGCTCATGCCTTACGAGAACTCGCTGGTGACCATGACGATGAATGGACCGCAGCTCAAGAGGGTGCTGGAGCGCGCCTACCGGAATTACTACTACTATAAGTACGTACCCGGCTACGGCGGCTATTCCTACTACACCACCTGCATGCTCGACACCAACTCGATCGGCAAGATCACCTACAATGACATCAACACTGCGCCCTACGATCCCAACCGCAGCTATGTGGTCTCCCTGGAAATCAACGGCGTACCGGTGGACTTCGAAGACGCCAACAAGTATTATCTGGTCTCCACGGTCAACTACCTGGCGGCAGGTTCCTGCAACTTCAACGACGCCGGGGTCAGCCTGTGGCCGCTCAACCAGATCGTCAACGACACGCAGTACTACGTGCGCGACGCGGTGATCGACTACATCACCGCCATGGGCACCGTCTCGCCTGCGATCGAGGGTCGGCTGAAATTCATCTACGATCTCGAACCCCCGGTGATCACCATCAACTCGCCGATGGAGACGAGCTATCCGCATCCTGACTTCTTGACGCTCGATTTCAGCGCCGAAGATGTGGGCGACGCGGGCTTGAAGAAGGTGTGGGCCGACCTGGACGGCGCCCCAGTGGAAAACGGCCAGGTGATCGACCTGTACACCCTCGCGCTGGGCGAGCATACGCTGACCGTTTACGCCATCGATAAAGCCTACAACCAGGCCAGCCAATCGGTGAAGTTCAGCGTGACCGCCACATTGCCCAGCATCTTCACCGGAATCGATCGCTTGTATAGCGAGGGCAAGATTGATAACTCCGGTGTGCGCAACAGCCTCATCCAAAAATTGATGGCCGTCCAGTCTTCATTGGATCGCGGCAACATAAAGGCCGCGCGCCAGGCCCTGCTCGCCTTCATCGAGGAAGTTCAGGCGCAGAGCGGGAACCACATCCAGTCCGAGGCAGCGGGCTGGCTGCTCGCCGACGCGAATTGGGTCATCAACCAGATGCACTAGGCTGGATAAACCTTGCTCGCCAGCGCTGAGCCATCGGCTTGCGGGCAAGAATGAATGCAAACGCAGCGGCGCAGAAAACTGCGCCGCTGCATTGTTTTCGCGAAGGACTATGGCAAATAAGCGTGCGGATTTTGTTTGGTGCCGTTCAGCATCATCTCAAAGTGGAGGTGGGGGCCGCTGGAGTTGCCCGTAGAACCCACGTTGCCGATCAATTCGCCCTGATTGACGCTCTGCCCGCAGCCCACGCGCACCTGGGAAAGGTGGGCGTAGAGCGTCTGCCAGCCGTTGCCGTGGTCGATGACGATCACGTTACCGTAGCCCCAGTCGTTCCAGCCAGCGTAGACGACCACACCGCTGTCGGCNGCATAAACCGCGTTTCCGAGCTGTCCGGCGATATCGATGGCTGGATGGTTGGCCGCCGGGCTGTAATCGTAGCCCGAAATCCAGTGTTCGACCGTCGGCCANACGAAGGAGCCGGTCCCGTTGACGCCGTACGCCACCTTGCCGCAGTAGCCGGGCCCAAACAGGCGCGCCACCGCCGGATTCGAACGCGGAATCTGCGGCGCGGACCAGGAGATGAACTCGCGCCTGCCGTTCGGGATGATCAGCCAGGTGCCGACCGGAATGTTGGGGTGCGAATAATCGCCAACCGATTGACGGGTGAGGTGGTTGCCGGGGAAGTCGACAATATCGTCCGGGCTGACGCCAAAGAATTTAGCCACCCCGTTCAACCCATCCCCCGCAGACCAGCGGTAGTAAACCCCGTCCACCGGCAGGATGTTCAGCACCTGGCCGGGGGACAGATTGTGCGGATTGTCGCCCAGCACATACAAATTGGCCCACAAAATAGACGATGGGTCCAGACCGAATTTTTCGGCGATGCCGAAGATGGTATCGCCCTTTTGCACCGTGTACTGAATGACATCGAAGCGCGGCCGATCCGGCAGGGTGGTATGCAGCCGCGCCAGACGGGGAATGCCGCCTGCGTAAGCGAGAGCGGCGGCGCCGGCCAGGGGCGGCAACTCCGGCGATATGACCGCGGTTGGCTGAACCGAGCCGGTGGCACCTATCTGCTCAGCNCCGGCCAGGGACAGGTTGGCCCCNGACAATCCCCACACCCCACCCAGCACGATCAGAGCCCCCAGTATGCCGATCCCGGTCTTCAACGCCAGGTCGGAATGGATGATCTTCTGCCAAAACATTTTCACGAAGGCGTCCTCAAACTGATTGTACTCGACTTGATAACAAAAACTGGTGCCGGACCGCTGCGACTCAATAACCGGAACCGGGCGCCGGCACGGCGGTCAGCGCCGGCGCGAGCAGGGCGTCGAGCGCATTAAGGAACTGGTCGGTGTTCAATCCGCCGGTCTCGATCCCGTGGATCTTCCCGTCNGCCGAGATAAAAACAGTGGTGGGCAGGCCTACCACGCGAAATGCGCGCGTAGCTTCCTCGTTCTTGTCCCACAGCAGGGGGAAATCCCAGCCAGCCTGCCGGGCAAACGCCTGCGCATCGGCCAGGGTGTCCTGCCCTCCGGGGACGATGCCGACGACGATCAGGCCGTCTCCCTGGAACATCTGGTAGGCATGCTCCAGTAGAGGCGCCTCCTGCTGACAGGGCTTGCACCAACTGGCCCAAAAATTGATTACCAGCGCCTTACCCTTCCACAGGGAGGAATCCATCGGCGCGCCGCTGTCCAGAGCGGGCAGGGTAAAGTGGGGAGCCTCTCCGAGGTCGCCGCTTGGTGTCGGGGAAGCCGAAGCGGTTGGAGCCGCGGTGGGGCTGGCCGTCGCCAATAGGGGGGCGGGCGTTCGGGTCCCTGGCGTGGCGGTGGGAGAAAACGCCGCGCCCTCGCTCGGGCGGAGGTTCAGGTACAGGACTACGCCGGCGATAACGGCAACAAACACGCCTGATATTTTTAGGATGCGCTCGATCTGGTAATTTTTTCGTCTCATGCAGATAAAAGGGCGGCGTCTGCGTCATTTATACCATCAACAAAGAAATTTATCCACCCGGCAGTGGGGAGCAAGCAAAGTAGAAATGGCAGGAAGGTTGCAACGGGTAACGGGCGATCTGTTTTTGCCAGCTTTAACCAGGCATTTGGGCTTTCTATTTTGTTAAGAGCAGGAGCAAACCATTTTGTTATACTGAGCTTGGCTAAATTCCACCTCTTTAAGGGGGCCAGCCGCGTTTCCATCGGGTGGGCGCGCGCGTTTAATATCTAATTTAAATATGGAGGGATACGATGTCAAACAGGGTGTTGCGACCATTGGCTTTAATGGGTCTGTTCGTGTTGCTCGTTTCTTTGGCCTGTAATATCGGCAGCAATCCCACGCCAACCAGCGCACCTACGAGCGAGCAGGCCACCCAGGTGGAAGCGACGCAGCCAACCGGGCCGACCTCCGCGACGGCAGCCAGGGGAGCGGCGGTTTCCAGCCTGGACGATCTCCAATCGGCGGTGATACAGATCGAAGCCGAGGGCACCTTCATCGATCCGGAGGTGGGGCTGGTGGTGAACGGGGCCGGCCGCGGTTCGGGCTTCATCATCGATCCGGCGGGGATTGCCATCACCAACAATCATGTGGTGACCGGCGCGGGCCTGCTGCGCGTGTGGGTCGGCGGCGAGTCCAAGCCGCGCAATGCCAAAGTGCTCGGCGTTTCGGAGTGCTCGGACCTGGCGGTGATCGACATCAATGGCGACGGTTTCCCATACCTGGAGTGGCATGAGGCTACGCCCAAAGTGGGCCTCGACGTGTACGCGGCCGGTTTCCCCCTGGGTGAGCCGCAGTTCACCCTTACCCGCGGTGTGGTCTCCAAAGCCAGCGCGGACGGCCAGACCAGTTGGGCTTCGGTGGACAATGTCCTCGAGCACGACGCCAAGATTAATCCGGGCAACTCGGGCGGTCCGCTGGTGGACAAAGACGGCCGCGTGGTGGGCGTGAATTACGCCTCGCGCGGCAGCACCGATCAATCTTACGCCATCGCCTATGCAGAGGTGGAATCCTTGATCAACGACCTGAAAGCTGGCAAGGACGTTACTTCGATCGGCGTGAACGGCTCGGCGGTCCAATCGGAGGATGGACAGATATCGGGCATCTGGGTGGCTTCGGTGAAATCCGGCTCGCCAGCGGACAAAGCTGGCGTAAAACCAGGCGACATCATCACCCAGCTCGAGGGCCTTGTCCTGGCAACCGATGGGACGATGAGCGATTACTGCAACGTCCTGCGCACCCACAATTCGGGGGACACGCTCTCCCTGACGGTCTTGCGCTGGTCCAGCCAGGAAGTGCTCGAGGGCCAGTTGAACGGCCGCCCATTGGAGGTGAGCTACAGCTTCTTCAGCGATCAGTTGGGCTCTGAGGTGCAAACCAGCGACACATCCACCACCAGCTACAGCGGATACACCACGGTCACCGACGACAGCAATGCCATCCAATTGGAGGTGCCGAATGAGTGGTCTCAGGTGGATGGCCGCCCGTGGAACACGGATTGGACGCTGGCGGACGGCCGCCGGTTCGAGTTTTCCGCGCCAGCCATCGCCGCTTCGGCCAACCTGGACGCTTACAACGCGGGCTATTCCGAATCAGGCGTCTTCTTTGCCGCCTCCGAGGAGATGGCCACGATCGGGGGCTTCATTCAGTTGCTGGACGGAGTGCGCGGCTGGTACGAGGCGGACTGCAAATTCGATAGCCGCAACAATTACTCTGATCAGCTCTACGAAGGCAAGTACGACCTGTGGAAAAACTGCGGGCCGGATAAGAATTGGGTGCTGGTCCTGGCCGCCCGACCCCAGCAGAATCAGACCGCCTTCCTGATCCTCGTGGAGGTCAAAATTACCAAAGATGCGGATTTTGAAGCCCTGGACAAAATTTTGAGCTCCTTCCTGGTGGGAGGCTAAGCTCTTCGCTCAACTGCCAGCCCTTTCTCCGCCATTTCACCTGTGAGAAAGGGCTTTTGCTCCCCTCGCGCGTTGCGCCAGCCGCCAAAACAGCCGGCGCAAGGAATGCAATCCCGAGGGTAGAGTGGAGGATATGGGCTCACGCTCGAGATTTAAGCCGCTTTTCTTGCCGCTCATCCTGATCTTCGTATTGATGACGATAGTCATCACGCTCTCGGGTGTCGCCTATTATCAGGATCAGAAACGCAACTTCGAGATCGCCGCGCGCAATCAGCTCGACGCCATCTCGGCTCTGAAAGCCCAGCAAATATCCGCCTGGATCGGCGAGCGGCGCGCCAACGCCGAAATGGTGATGAGCGATGCCTACCTGATCAGTCAGGTCGGGCGCGTGCTGACGCAGGCCGACAATGGGGAGAGTCGCGCCTACCTGCTGGACTTGATGCGCTCCAACCAGGCCAAATATCAGTATCAGGATGTGCTCCTGCTGGATGTATCTGCGCAAACGGTGCTTTCGGCCAGCGGCGCGATCCGCCCGCCGGGCAGGGTCCTCCCTCAGCTTGTCTCTGCAGCCATAGCGCAGCGCAACATCGTCTTCTCTGACATATACCGCGATGAGAATTCCGAAAGCATCTTCCTGGATTTCGTTGTGCCTGTCTTTGAGAGGCAAAGACAGGAATGGTCCCCCCTGGGCGCCATCGTTTTACGTAGCGATGCCGATCGCTTCCTCAACCCCTTTGTGGCCTCCTGGCCAATCGACAGCGCCAGCGCCGAGACGCTCCTCATGCGCCGCGATGGCGATCGCGCCCTCTTTCTGACCAACCTGCGCCACCTGCCTGGAACGGCGCTGTCTTTCTCCCTGCCGCTCGACGCCAGCCCGTTGACCGATCTGCGCGGCCTTGAAAGCGATGGGCGCATCGTCGCCGGAATGGATTATCGCGGCGTGGCCGCCCTGGCCGAGCTGCGTCCGGTGCAGGGTACGCCCTGGGTGCTCGAAACGAAAATCGACCAGGGCGAAATCTACGCGCCATTGGAAGCGCGAGCCAGATATACCCTCACCATCTGTGTGGTCATGATCCTCGCTTCCGGAACGGCGACCTTGCTCCTGTGGCGCGAGCGGGAGCTGAAATTCAAGCAGTACCAGGAACGCGAGAAATTAGAGCGTCAGGCGCTGATTGTGCATTACCAGCACCTGACGAAATTCACCCACGATATCATCCTTCTGCTGGATCAGGAGTGGAACATCTTATCGGCCAACGACCGGGCAACGTCCGCCTACGGCCGCACAGAGGAAAAACTGCTCGGCCTACGCCTTCAAGACCTGCACGCGCCCGAGGCCAGGGATTCCTTCAACCGTTATCGCGAGGAGCTGCAAACCAGGGGAGATGTCACGTACGAGACGCTGCATATGCGCAGGAACCGCACCCGCTTCCCGGTGGAATGCACTTTGCGCGTCCTGCAGATCGAAAATCACCGCTTTTATCAGGCGGTCATCCGCGACATCACCGAGCAGAAACACGCCGAGCAGGAGCTGCGCGAAAGTGAAAAGCGCTTCCGGCTGTTTTACGAACAGGCCCCGATCAGCTACCAGGCCCTCAGTGAAGACGGCACCATCAAGGACGTGAATTGGGCCTGGTGTGAGCTTTTGGGCTACCGCCGCGATGAGGTGATCGGCCGCAAGTTCGTCGAATTCCTGACGCCTGACTCCGTCCGACAGTTCCACACCGCCTTTCAGGGGTACAAGCTGGTCGGGGAAATCAGCGGCGCGGAGTACGCGATGCGCTGCGACGANGGATCAACAATATACGTGAATCTGGTGGGAAAGGTGGGATTCGACGAAGCCGGCGAGGTAAAGCTGGTTCATTGCGTGTTGTACGATATCACCGTCCAGAAAGAGACCGAAGACCGCATCCGTAGGCTCAATGAGGAACTNGAGCAGCGTGTGATCGAGCGCACCACCCAGCTCGAAGCCGCCAATAAGGAGCTTGAAGCCTTCAGCTATTCGGTCTCGCATGACTTGCGCGCCCCGCTGCGCGCAATTGACGGCTTCTCGCGCATCCTGCAGGAAGAATTCGCCGCCAACCTGCCCGAAGAAGCGGTTCATTACNTGAAGATCATCTGCGAGAACACGGCCGGCATGGCGCGGCTCATCGACGACCTGCTCGTCTTCTCCCGTTTGAGCCGCCAGCCGCTGAAGTTGGAAACAGTCGACCCTGCCNTGTTGATCGCTCAATCGCTGGAGGTGCTGCAGCCCGACTATAAAGACCGCAAGATCGAATTCGTCTTAAACGACCTTCCGCCTTGCCAGGCAGACCCCACCCTCTTAAAGCAGGTGTTCATGAACCTGCTTTCGAATGCCATCAAGTTTACCCGCCACAAGCCCGATGCCTGCGTGGAGGTGGGCAGCCTGCACGAGGACGGGCATGTGATTTATTACGTCAAGGACAACGGGGTGGGCTTCGATATGCAGTACGCGCCCAAGCTGTTCGGCGTGTTCCAGCGCCTTCACCGCGTAGAAGAGTATGAAGGCACCGGCGTTGGCCTGGCCATCGTCCAGCGCATCATCCACCGACACGGCGGGCGCGTCTGGGCGGAGGGCGTGCCAAACCAGGGAGCTACCTTCTGTTTCACCCTGGGCGAGGAACAGGCGCGTGAACGATAACCTGGTCGACATTTTACTGGTTGAAGACAATCCGACCGACGCGGCCCTATCCATGCGCGTGCTGAAGAAATTCGCCGCCGCTGAACGCATCCACCTGGCCCGCGACGGCGCCGAGGCGCTCGACTTCTTGAAAACCGGCGGGCGCCCACCCCACCTGATTTTGCTGGACCTCAAGCTNCCCAAGGTGGACGGCCTGGAGGTCCTGCGCCGGATGAAGACCGACCCGGACCTGTGCTCCCTGCCGGTGGTCATCTTCACCTCTTCTAACCAGCCAAAGGATGTACGCGATTGTTACCGGCTGGGGGCGAACTCCTACATCGTGAAGCCGGTGGATTACGAACGGTTCACCCAGGCGGTGCAGTACATTGTCTCATACTGGCTGTCCTTGAACCATCCACCCGAGGCATAGGAGGCAATGTGGCCATACCCATCCGCGTCTTGATCCTGGAAGATCGCCAATCCGACGCCGAGCTGATCGTGCACGAAATGCGGCGCGGCGGCTTCGCTCCTCAAGCCAAACGGGTGGAGGACCTTGAGAGCTTTGTGGCGGCCCTTGAAGGGGATGTGGACGTCATTCTGGCCGATTACACCCTGCCCCAATTCGATGCCCTCCAGGCCCTGCGCGTCCTCAACGAGCGCAAGATCAACGCGCCGGTGATCATCGTATCCGGGACAATCAGCGAGGAGGCGGCCGTCCAGTGCATGCGCGAAGGCGCGGTCGACTATCTCATCAAGGACCGCCTGGCGCGCCTGGGCGCGGCCATCGGCCAGGCCCTGGAACAAAAGCGCCTGCGCCAGGAGAAGATCGAGGCGGAGAGAGCCCTCAGCCTGAGCGAAGCCCTCAATCGGGCGGTGCTAAGCTCGCTGGTGGCTCGCATCGCGGTGATCAATCCCGAGGGTGTGATCATTACCGTCAACGAAGCCTGGGAACGCGGCGCCCGTCAGGGCGGCGATCCCGACCTGGCCTATACCGGCATGGGCGTAAATTATCTGGGGGTTTGCCAACGGTCAGCCCAGCAGGGCGATCAGACCGCCCGCCAGGCACTGGAGGGCATCCAGGCGGTTCTGGCCGGCGAGCGGCAAGTTTTTCCCTGGAATATTCCTGCCCGACCCCCGCCGGCTTGACCTGGTACAACATGGTGGTCACACCCCTGGCCGGCGCAACGGGTGGCGCGGTGGTCAGCCACGAAGACATCACCGAGANCAAACAGCGCGAGCGCGAGCGAGAAGCGATCGTGGCCGTCTCGGATGCGCTCCGCGAGACGCGCACACGCGCCGACATCCTGCCGGCGCTGCTGGAACAGGTGCAGCGAATCCTTGGCGCCCAGGCTGCCGCCTTCATCGTCTACGACCCGGCCACCGGCGCTTCGATGGTCGAATCGGCCAGCGGATGCTGGAGCCAGCGTCTTGGCCTGCGCCTGCCGCGCGGCGCCGGACTGACGCGCCAGGCGATATCTGCCGCCGGTCTGTATCAGCCCAAGCCAGGCGATCGCAGCGCAAGGCTTTTTGGCGAGACGACTCCAACAAACAACCTGGCTCTCACCGGATTGCCGCTCGCGGCTCAGGGGGAAAATCTGGGCGTCTTATGGGTCGGCTCCGAGCGGCCGTTGGCCGCGGATGACCTCCAGATTCTCAAGGCTATCGGCGAAATGGCGGCCAACGCCATCTACCGGGCCACCCTGCACGAGGAAACCGCCCGCCACCTGCAGCGACTGACCTCCCTGCGCGAAATNGANAAGGCGATCACCAGCTCGCTGGACCTGCGCGTCACCCTGAGCGTCCTTGTGGACGAGGTCACCGCACAGCTCTCGATGGACGCGGCCGACGTGTTCTTGGTCAACCCCACCACGCGCTCGCTGGAATTCGCCGCCTCCCACGGCTTCCACAGGCCTCCCGAGCGCAGCACACGCCTGCCTGGTAAAGGGTACGCTTACCGCGCCATGCTGGAGCGGCGCATCGTGAGCATCCCCAATTTGCTCGAAGACCGTGAATATACTACCCGCACCCTCAGCCTGGGAGAAGGCTTTGTGGCCTATTTCGCCGTNCCGCTGGTGGCGAAAGGCCAGGTCAAAGGCGTGCTGGAAGTCTACAACCGCTCGATTTTCTACCCAAATCCGGATTGGCTGGATTTTCTGGAGACCATGGCCGGACAGGCTGCCATCGCGATTGACAACGCCGAATTATTCGAGAATTTGCAGCGCTCGAATATCAATCTTTCGCTGGCTTACGACAGCACCATCGAAGGCTGGTCCCGCGCCCTGGATTTACGCGATCGGGAGACGGAAGGCCACACCCAGCGGGTGACCGAGATGACCCTGCGGTTGGGCGGCGTAGTCGGCATGCGCGACGCCGACCTGCTCTACCTGCGCTGGGGCGCCCTGCTGCACGACATCGGCAAGATGGGCATCCCTGATTCGATCCTGCTCAAACCCGGCCCGCTCACCGACGATGAGTGGGCCATTATCCGCAAACACCCCGATTATGCTTACGACCTGCTCTATCCCATCGAGTTTCTGCGCCCCGCGCTGGACATCCCTTATTGCCACCATGAGCAATGGAACGGCAGCGGCTACCCGCGCGGCCTGAAGGGAACGCAGATACCCATGGCGGCGCGCCTGTTCACCATTGTGGACGTATACGATGCCTTGGCCTCAGACCGGCCTTACCGCGCGGCCTGGGAGCGCGAACGGGTGATCCAATACATCCAGGAGCAGAGCGGGGTCAGGTTCGACCCTGATCTGGTGAAGGTCTTCCTGTCCATTCTGGGTCCTACCCCTTAACCCGGCCATAGACCGTAATAGAGCGAGGCTCCGGGGCATCCCCGGAGTCTCGCTCTAAAATGGGTATGGATAGAAGCGGTTTTCAGGATGCTTTCATGCGGAAAGCCGGTCTGTCTTGAGCTCGATAGCGGGACGATGGATGCGGGTGGGATGCAGGTTACTCTGGCCGGCGGCGATAATTTCCCAGTCGTGGATTTTCCGCACGAAGTTAATGTAGCACAGTGTAGGTCGGTTTGACCTTACAGATTATTTACAACTGCCCAGCCCGGATTACCGCATACCGCTATCAAAGCGGATATCCAGGCGGGTGTACTCTCCCGGATGGACCACCACGGTCTGGTCGGCAGCCAGGGGATAGCGGCTACCGTGCTCCGCGCGCAGCGTGTACGTGCCGGGAGGCAGCGCCAGGCTGAAGCGACCCTGCGCGTCCGTCTTGAACGCAGCGACGGTTTGCATCGCGGCGTCCAGAACGAGGAAGCTGGCCTGGTAAGGCTTATCCGCACAGGTATCCTCCTCCGTCTGCACAGGGCAGGTCGGGCCGATGCTCACCTGGCCGCGGATGCCGCTGCCTCCGTCTGCACCCGAGCCGACCGGCGTGAGAGCGGCGCTCTCCGAGGCCGTGGGGGTGCTCCGGATAGCCGGGGGCGCCGTGAGCGCCACGCCCGTCTCCGCAGGCGGTTCTCCGCCGGCGCAGCCAGCCAGCAAAAGGAGGAGCAGCATCCCCAGAGCGAATTTGGTCTTATTCGATATCATATGGGTAGTATACACGATTCAACCTGGCCGGAAACGGTTGAATGCACCTGATAACCCGCGGATTTATAACCTTCTTCGACGAATTGACAGGTTATAATTGCTCGATTACAATGGGCAAAGAGGTTCATTTTCACGATTTCAAGGAAGGAGACAGAAAGATGATCGGTAGAATCTGGCACGGATGGACCACCCCGGCTAATGCGGATGCCTATGAAGCTTTGCTCAAAAGCGAGATTTTCGTCGGCATCCGCGACCGCACATCCCCGGCTATCGCGGTATTCAGCTTTTTCGCCGCGACGTCGGCAGCGAGGTCGAGTTTGTTACCATCATGTGGTTCGATGATCTGGATGCGGTGAGAATCTTCGCCGGCGAAGACTACGAGACGGCGGTCGTGCCGCCAAAGGCGCGCCAGGTTCTCCATCGCTTTGATGAACGTTCGCAGCACTATGAGGTGCGCGCCGCCATGTCGATCTGAATGCCGGACTGCCATGGATGGATTGTGATATTTGTCACATTATGATATGACATGATGTGACATTTGTCACATGATTGNCGACCGCTTTTCACTTGATACCCCCCTGGCCAGGCGATAAGATAAAAAAGACGATTTCGATGATCGAGATCGTCAAAGTAGTTTACGGCATGCTGGTTTATAACCTTCTAATGCTCCCATATGGTCTCATCTAGAGAGGAGAGAATCCGATGACCACTGCCGGGCAACTGCTCCTGCAAAAAGGGGGACAGGTGTGGACGGTAACCCCGCATACCAGNCTGCGCGACACGTTGGAGTTGATGGCCGAAAAAGACATCGGCGTGGTGGTTGTAATGGAGGGCACCAGNGTAGCCGGCATCTTCTCCGAACGTGATTTCGCTCGTGAAGCGGTCAAAAATCGTGAAATCTCGCTCGAAACCCCCATCAGCAAGTTGATGACCCGGTTGGTCTATTTCGTCCGCCCCGAGCAGACCATGGAGGAATGCATGGCGCTGATGACGGAGAAACACATCCGCCACCTGCCGGTTTTGGTGGACGACCATGTGATCGGGCTCATCTCCATCGGCGACGTGGTGAAAGAGGTGCTGTCCTACAAAGACACGACCATCCGCAGCCTGGAGAACTACATCCTGGGACGAGAGTATAGCCTGTAGGCCGCGCGCCGGTCCGAATTGCTGAAACCCCGGTTTTATCAGAAACCATGGGGGCGGGTTGATGCGGCCCGCCCCTTGTATGATTGCCAATTATCTTGATTCTTTGGCCTGACAACCTCACCCCCCACCCCGGGTAAACTCCGCCTTTGCCGTGGGCCAGGCTCATTCGTGCATCCGTGTTCCATTCATAGACGGTCCTTCTCCGCCCTCTTTGTAGACAGTCCTCCACCTCTCACGTCACCGCGTATGGGGGTTCCTTCTGCGGCTGCTGCGACCGGGCTGCCGCTTCCTTCGCCCGCGCGATGCGCCTTCCCAGAGCCGGGTGCGAGGAATAGATAATCTCCACCCAGCGCTCGGGTTCGGCCTCGGCCAGGTTCTGGTTGGCCAGGCGGGTGAGGGCGGCGGCGAAGGCCTCTGCCTTGCCGGTGGCCTGCAGGGCGTACTCGTCAGCCAGCGATTCGCGCCAGCGCGAGAAGGCGTTGCCCAGGGGGGTGGTCACCAACCCGTATAGACCGAATACCAGCAGCAGAACGGGCAGGGAAGCCGGGTCCGCCGGGCCGCGCAGGCCGGCCAGACCCGCGCCCCAAACCAATCCGAGCGAGGCCAGCCACAGCCCGAGCAGTGTCAACGCGGAGTTGGCCAGGATCAGCAGTGGAATGTCGCGGTGGACATGGTGGCCGAGCTCATGCGCCAGGACGGTCTCGATTTCGTCATCGCTGAACTCTTTGAGCAGCGTATCGCCCAGGATGATGCGCCGTGTGTTGCCCAGGCCGGTCAGGGCGGCGTTGGCCGCCCGCGTGCGGCGGCTCATGTCCATCTGGTAGACGCCGCGCACGCGCGCGCCGGCGCGCTCGGCCAGGCGCATTAACCGCTCGACCAGGTCGGCGCGTTCCTCGCCCAGCGGGGTGAACTTATTGAACAACGGCATGATCAGCACCGGAGCCAGATTGGAGAGCAGCACGTTAAATACGAGCAAAACAGCCGCCGCAATCAGCCACCATGTGGCCGGATACGTGCGCAGCAGCAGGTAGATCAGCTCCAGGAAGGCCAGGCCAAGCGGTGCGCCGATCAGTGCCCCTTTGAGCTGGTCGACGATCCAGCCGCGCAGCGTCTGGGTGGAGAGGCCGAAGCGGTGCGGCAAAGTGAAACTAGTATAAAAATCCAGCGGCAGGCTGAGCAGGGCATACAGCCCGGCGAAGGCTGCGCCGAAGAGCGCCACCT
>JGI24721J26819_10003136_pt1 | contig 17822 bp, 13 predicted proteins | sample YelNatPaOPGAMG01_FD_26819 | JGI IMG/M metagenome (IMG submission 26819) | reverse complement strand
TGACCATCACCAGATACAGCCGCCGGCCATCGTCACTGGCCGTGGCCAGCACCGGGGTCAGTGGCCCGGACACGTCCTGGCCACGCTGAACGGACTTGTGCCACGGGGCAGTGCCGTCCAGTGCGAGCACCCAATCGCCCACATGCCGGTTGAAGTGGTAATAGAGCCAGTAGAGCATCGGGCGTTTGGCTGGCGCCTCGATGGACAGGAAGCCGAAGCCCTGGGCTTTGAGCCGGGTGAACATTTCCCACGAACTGGCTCCGCGCAACAGCCCTTCGCGAGCGTAGTAAATGAGCCGGACTGCCCGATGGAGGGTGCCGACGATGTTGCCGTTGCGGTCCACGTAGTCGGCCTGCTCACCTTGCGGTCCGCGGCAATGCATGCCCCATTCGGTGTCGAGCTGATAGACCGGTCGCGTCGGATTGTAGGCGCGGATCAGGGCGTTGACCTTCAGAATCTCGTCCAAAATGCGGTAATTGTCCGACAGCACAATGTCCTCGAAGGCTCGTCCATGGGCTGAGCCGAAGTTGTAGTAGTGGGCGACCACGAAATCGTAATGGCCGGCAGCCTGTTTGAGCACGTAATTGCCCCAAGCATCGCTGCGATGCGCGATGGCCAGGCCGATCTGCGCCTGGGGCTGCACTTGGCGAATGGCCGCCGCCACGGCCTGCACGTGTGCCACATAATCATCCGGCTTGGTAAACACCTGGCCGGACCGGCCCAGGTACGGTTCGTTGGCCACTTCCCAATNGCGGAATCGGTAGCCGCGGCTGAGCGCGTGCTGGGCGGCGCGTGCCCAGACTTCCGGCGGCAACTTGCTGGTGGCGCCTTGTGTTTCCAGCTCCAGCACTGTCCAGTCCTGCGGAATACCCACCTTGTCCAGCAAGGCAGCGGCGCGGTCCAGCGCACCTTCGACGCTGAAGGTTTCGTCGCCCACGCCGTAAAATCGGGTCATGGGCAGCCGCAGCTCGCGGATGGCCTCTTCAAGTTGCGCCGGCAAGACGTAATCGCCGCGTCGGTTGTAAGGCACGCCCGACCAGCCGGCTACACGATGAAACGACACGCCCCCAGCCTGGCGCGTAGCTGGGCCTAGGCGGCGGGTGGCGTCCACGGTGAACTCCAAGGCTGAGCCGGGCCGGAGCCGATGTTGGAGGGGCGCGTGGTCCAGCCGGCTCACGTCCACCAGTCGGCCCTGGCGTGTGGTGGGCTGTTCGGTCATCGCCACATCGTCAATCCACAGCGTCCGTTCTTCCTGGCGATTAGTGGTGGGCTTGAAGGTCAGCAACACAAACCGTGTCCGGTCAGCAAAAAAGTCCCAGCCCTCATGAATGACGAAGGTGAACTGGCGCCAGTCCGGGCCGACCTCGATCGGGAAGAAGCCCGGGCTGGGCGCCTCCAGGTAAGGCTTGATGCTGGCGTAGGCATCGAAGCCGAAGGATGCGCTCCCCGGGCGATCTGATCGGGCCCAGAAACTGACTGTGTACATCATGCCCGGTTTCAGCACGATGGCCTGACGCGGCGATGACACGACGTAACCTGCGGTGTTGGCCGGATGATGAATGCGGAAACAGGCCTGGCCGCTGTGGGGCTGGTTGGTGTCGCGGGTGTAGTTGGCTGGGTTTTGGTATTTGGGATCGCCCCACATGCTCCAGCCCGGCGGCGGCGATTCGGTCGAAGGCAACTCGAAGTCGCCGTTGGTAATGAGGTTTTGGGCGGCCCAAGCCCCGCCGACCATGGTCATGAGGCAGGCGCCCAGCGCCGCGGCGCTCCGCATGCCTGAGCAGACCCAGCAGACGGAGCTCAACCGCCTCCAGCCCGGTATCCTCACCGGCATCCTGGGCAACCGCCCAGCTCCTTCGGTCTTCATAGCAAACTCATTCCATTCACCGAACGGGTTCGACCCTCACCGCGGGGCGGGTGGGGTCTGCTGCAGGGAATTTCACTTGCACCGTTGAGTTGGACAGCCGGACGTGCAGGTGCAGGCCATCGGCGGCTTCTTGGCGGCTCGCCTGCCAATCAGTGCGCTGCCCGGTCCGATGCGGCACCAAGACGGTGACCATGCCCAAGTGCGGTTGAGCAGTGCGGGTGGCTGCCTCCACGTGCCATTGGTTTGGAAACGGCTGGTCCGGCGGCGGATCGAACCCGTCCCATTGCCGAAAGGTGAGTGGGACCGGACTCAGATATTGTGCCGTCAGGCCGGCGCGGGGCAGGTCCAAGCTGAGGCGGGCTTGGGCCGTGTCCACATCGAACTGCCTTAGCCCATGCAGCATGAATTGGAAGGTGGCTGGCGCCGGTGCGGCCAGCTCGTCGTAAAGGATGATGATCGGTTGTGGCCGTTTGATGAACACCACATGGCGCCGAGCGCGAGTTAACCTGCCGGCGTAAGCTGGGGTGGCATCGCCACAGACGTAATCGAAGTCAGCCCCAAGCTGCTCGGCCACAATCCGGCCTTGGGGCTTGGCGACATGTTTTTCTTGGCCCTGGCCATTGACCAACACGGCGTTGTGCGCCAGGGTGCTGTGAGCCCATTGATAATGGAACCTGGAGCCGTGCAGGTCGCGATAGACGCAAGTGGTCAGCAGCGGCTCGCCGTAGGCGTTCAGTTGGAAGCTATTTTGCGGGTTGTGCCCGTGGCTTTGCGAGCCGAACGGTGAGGATTTGAACAGGAAATGCACGTCCTGCCGGGCATCGAGCAACGTGGTGTGGAGGCTGGCCACACCGATGCCGTGAAAAATCTTTGACGGCGGCAAATCCACCGGCGGCTTGGGTGGCGGGGCGGGTGGCAAAGTGGCTTCGTACAGGAAACCCAGGATCCCGCTGGCGCCGCTCATGCCCCAGGCCTCGGTCCACCACCGCCAATAACTGGCGCGGGTGCCATCGGGCTGGTTGCCTTTCATCCGGATGAAATAGTCCATGAACGCCCCCACCCCGCGAGAGGGTGGCCGATGCGATAGATCGCCAAAACCGGCATTGGGCGAATGCGGCGGGGCCACATACAGCGGGTAATCGCCCACCTGCGCAAAGAAAGGTTTCCTGAGCCCATCGATGTCCAGCGCCGCTCGGGCTACTTGCAGCCACCAGACCGCTTTGCTCATGTATCCGCTCCAGTAACTGACTCCCTCGTGCCAGCCACCGTCTTCATCGGCCCACACGGGGTAACAGGCATAGAACTTGTTGACCGCGTAATCCAGCCAGGTGGGCGCCTCAGGAATTTCATCCAAGAACGCGATGGCTGCCTCGGCGATCTTGTGCCAGGTGCGGTTGCCGTGGCTGTTGTAAGGCCGATGCAGGTGCCCCACGCCGCGTTGGACTTCGCCGCTTTCCCAAGCGTCCAACACACGCCGCCGCACCACAGCTTGGACCGTGGCGCGGTCTGAGGGGCTGAACATGTCCCAAGCCCAATCATAGGCACGCGCCGGTCGGAACAGCATCGGCTTGGCCGCCTCGCAATTGAGTCGGAAATTGGTGGGCCCATCCGGGTCCCAGCTTGCCAGATGCAGCACCCAACGTCGGGCAGCTTGGCCGTATTTGGCCTCGCCGGTCAGCAGGTACACAAAGGCCAACGTCTCAGCTTCCTGACAGGCTTTCTCGGTCTGGACGCGGTTGGGCCACCAGTATTTGACCAGCTCTTTGTTGTCTTTGTCCCGGGCAGACCCCAGGTGCTGCGGTTCGGGCGTTGGCCCGGCTGCGAGTATCCGGTCCGCTTCACGCCGCAATTGGGCAAAGGCAGCCGCCTGGGGTCCCCGGGCTGCGGCGCGTAGCCGGGGCACATCCTCGGGGCGCACAAACAAGCGCGGATGCTCCTTGGGCACCCGCTGACGTTGTTGGGCGCGGGTAGGCATTGGGAATGGCACCGCATCGGCTGGCACCACAAATCGCCGCGCCTGACTCCAGCCCGACACCGCCCCGGACCGATCGGTGAACCGGTACCGCCAAAACCAAGTGCCCGGCGCCAAGGGCACATGATGCGCGTAAGTTGGCCAGGGAATCCCCGAGACCGTTTCGGCTTGGGCAAAGTCGGCCTGCTGCGCCCACTGCACCGTGTAGCTGACCGCTTCACGTTCGGGCAACCAGGTCAAAGACGGTGGAGTCAATCGGACAACAGCCCCGTCGGCTGGCCGATATCCCCATTCGTCCGGGTTGGCCGGGCGGTTGTCGATGGTCAATTGCGCTGCCTCCAGGCTGCTGGCCACCAGCAGACAGACACTGCACAGCCCAAGCCGCCAACTGCATTGCCAAAGTTGGAACGGGTTCATCATGCGCTTCGACTGACGCAGACGGCGGTTTGTTCACGTGCCAAGGGCTGGTGTGAATCGGTTGGACAGCGCTGGGGTTTTGTGGCTGGATACCTGCCAGTATGAAGAGCAAGTGGATCACGGCCCTGTGCATTTTGGCCTTGGGCTGGTGCAGCGTCAGGCCCTGTCAGGCCTTGGATAACGGCACACCCGAAGCAGTGATCGTGGACACGGTGGTAGTGCGGCCCGCCTGCTTTGCGGTGACGGTGGTTGGCACGGCGTTCTTTGTGGTGGCCCTGCCCTTTGCCGCCATCTCCAAGAGCACCAAGTCAACCGCCCAAGCCCTGGTGGTCAAGCCGGCCAAAGCCACCTTCACCCGGCCTTTGGGGCAGTTTGATGAGCTGAGTGACTGAGCCACTGCGGCGCCGTCAGTTCAGCAGTCCGGGCCTGGGTCGGCACGAGGCGCGCCTTCGGCCGGGGCGTCAACCGTGAAGCCTGAGGGCTGAAGATGACGGGCGTAGGGAGGTAACCGGCTAACCCGAAGCAGAAGTCAGTCGCTGCAGCTTGGACGCGCCGCTGCTCAGGGTAACGCGGTTGCACAGCGCGCTCGGCTTGTATCGGGATAGTCTCCCGCTTAGATTGGGCGCATGAGTGACCAGACTGCTGGGGTTGTACGGGAAGATCCTTGGCGCATCTTCCGGATCATGGCCGAGTTTGTGGATGCGTTCGAGGTGTTGTCGGCTGCGGGGCCGGGTGTGGCCATCTTCGGTTCAGCGCGGATGCCGCGCAGTCATCGCTACTACAAACTGGCCGAACGTGTGGCAGCGGAGCTGGCGCGGCACAACCTGACCATCATTACTGGCGGTGGTCCGGGCATCATGGAAGCGGCCAATCGCGGCGCCGCCCGAGTGAAAGGGCGGTCGGTGGGCCTGAACATCCAGTTGCCACGCGAGCAAAAGGCCAATCGGTACGTCAACATCCCCATCAACTTCCACTACTTCTTCTCGCGCAAGGTCTGTTTTGTGCGCTACAGCATCGGGTTCATCTTTTTGCCCGGGGGTTACGGCACGTTGGACGAGTTGTTCGAGCTGGTCACCTTGGTGCAGACCCAGCGTGTGCCATTGGTGCCGTTGGTGCTGATGGGCAGCGAATTTTGGGCTGGACTGTTGCGCTGGATCAAGAGCGCTGTGCAAGAACGGGGCTACATCAATCCGGAGGACCTGGATTTGTTGACCCTGACCGACGATCCGGACCATGCCGTGTCGATCATCTTGGAACATCAGCGTCGCCGGAATGTGCCGCCCGTGCCGCCCAAAACCACCAGTTAGGAAGCGGCGAATGTCAGTTGAACCGGGCAGAGCGACTTAACCCGGCTGAGCGGCGCGCCAGATCGCGCTCTGACGTCCGTGGGTTGGTTTGAATTTGGCCACAGGCCAAAGCGTCTGTGGGCTCAGCTAACGCATGCTATGAAAACGATTCGATTCGCCTCTTGTGGCTCAAGGAACGGCTTGCTGTGTTGGTGGGGCAAGATAGCGCTTGGGCTCGCGATGTTGGGGTGCCTGCTTGCGGCTAACCTTTGGGCGGCTGAAGCCAAACGGCGCGTGGTGGTCTGGTCCGAAGGCACCGCCCCGGAAGACAAGGTTTACACCAACGACATCAACGCGGCGATCGCCGAAGGGCTCCGGAGCTTGGAAGGCTGGGAAGTCATCACCGCCAGTCTCAATGACCCTGACCAAGGCCTGAGCCCGGAGCGGCTCAACAGCACCGATGTGCTGATTTGGTGGGGGCACAAGAAACATGGCGAAGTCAAAGACGAGTTGGTGGATCGGATCGTGGCACGGGTCAAGGAGCAGGGCATGGGCTTCATCTCCCTGCACTCGTCGCATTTTGCCAAACCGTTTCGTCGGCTGATGGGCACTCGCTGCTCCTGGCGGGAATACAAGGCCGACGGCACATCCGCTCGGATCATTGTCAAAGAGCCCAATCATCCCATTGCCCGTGGGGTGAAAGATTTCACCCTGCCGCGCATCGAGCGGTATGGCGAACCGTTTGCAGTGCCGCCGCCGGAGGTGGTGGTGCTGGACGGCATCTACACCAAACCCGACGGCACAACCGAGCCGGGCCGCATGGGCATGTGCTGGACGGTGGGTAAGGGCAAAGTGTTCTACTTCACCCCGGGGCACGAGACGTATCCGGATTTCTTCATGCCTGAGGTGCGGCAAATCCTGCGCAACGCGGTGTTGTGGGCCGCGCCCGAGCGGTAGCGCTCGGAGCCTCACCTGTTCAGTTGGAAGCTGGCTTGGGCCCAGGCCGGCGCGACGGCCCAGGTTCATTCGTGAATCTCGACGATGTCCCGGTCGTGCAGCACCTCGGTCTTGGGCACCTGTTGGCCATCGAATCGGCTATGGCCCCACAGCCGCGCGAATGTCATGCTCTGCGCCAATTGCCGATGAATCTGCCGGGCCAGGTCAGCCACTGTGGCTCCCGCTGGCAGAATAAACGGCTTGCTCAAATCGGGTGGTCGGCCGGGTTCTTTCGAGTAAACCCGAATCACGGCCAGTAATTCCCACAACCGATTGAACCACTCCTCCAAGCCGGCTCCAGTGCGGGCGCTGACCCCTATCACCTCCAGTCGCCCGGCATACAGCTCGCATAGGGGTGTGACGATATGCGGCCCGGTCAAATCCAGCTTGTTAGCCACCAGCAAAGCCGCGCGGCGACTGGGCTGGGCAGCGTCCAATGCGGTGCGCGGCATGGTCTGCAGGTCAAGACAACGCCGGCTCAGCACACTCAACACCGCTTCGGCTTGGTCTAGGGCTGCATCCGTAGCTTCGACCACCACGCAGACCAGGTCCGCATTGCGGATGGTGCCCATCAGGCCCGGCGGTATGTGCTCCGGGGTTAAGGGCGGCGTGTCCACCAACTGAATGGGTCTGTCGTCTTTGATCCACATGCCCGGCTGGGGCACCGTGGTCGTAAACGGGTAATCGGCCACCTTTGCCGGCGCGTGAGTGGTGACCCCCAGCAGACTGCTCTTGCCGGTGTTCGGCAACCCGATCAACACCACTTGGCCTGCGCCACTTTTGGGGATGTGAAACGGGTCAGGCCCTTTCCGGGCGCTGGGTTTTTGCTGCTGGCGCCGGAGCAAGCTGAGCCGGCGTTTGATGTCGGCCTGCATCTTTTCGGTCCCCTTGTGTTTGGGGATGGTGGCCAACATATCCTGCAGGGCCGCCAGACGCTCCTCGTCGGTCGTAGCCTCGCGGTAGCGTTGCTCAGCTTTCTCGTATTCAGGCGTAACGTTGGCCGGCATAGCAATCGGCTGGCCGAACCAGCATCGGCTCCGCCCAGCTCAAGTCTGCGTGGGCTGCAGCCGGTCAATCAAGGCGCAAAGTCAACCGGAATCTAGCTTCAGGCAGGCCGAGCGGCTGCGGCTGCGCACATCCGCGCTGTGGATCGAGCGCCTGCGCTTGGCAGACTGAGCCGGCGGTGCTCGGCAGCCAGCGCACATCTGGGTCCGCCAAATCGCTCGTTCACGCGCATGCGCGGTAACCGGAGTTGTGGCGTGCCATTTGCCTTGGACAACGGCAGTGCTACTTTGGGCGCAGCGACAGGTTTACGCCATGTCCGGGATGGTGCTCAGTCGCCTCCAAGAACACCGCAACCTAGGTGTTAGGCTAAACCGTTATCTGGGCAGGGTCAGCCGCCCAGGGTCCATGGGAAACTCTGACTTAGTAGGCCATCATTCTCGGGCTGGTCCTAGTTCGGCCCGAGTGGAAAAGCACCGGAATGCAACTGAAATTCGATTGGTTGATCGTGTTGGAGAATCTGGGCCGGAGCATCATGGTCACAGATGCCAACCTGGACGGGCCGCGAGGGCCGCGGATCATCTACGTGAATCACGCCTGCACCCAAATCACAGGATACAGCCGAGACGACTTGATTGGCAACACGCCGCGCATCCTGCAGGGCCGGCATACGGATCGGGCGGTGCTGCGGCTGCTGAAGCAGAAGCTGCTCAATCGCCAGGTGTTTGACGGCCAAACCTGGAATTACCGTAAAGGTGGCCGGCCGTTCATCATGAATTGGTACTGCTACGCTATCTACGGCGAACGCGGTAAGCCGATCTATTACGTGGCTGAGCAGGNAGACCTGACCGAAATNGAGTCGTTGCGCATGAGGCAACGGCTGCTGCTGAATCCTCACGACGCCGAAGCTACAAAGTTCTTTGCAGTGCTAGCGGAGGCAATGTAGGACCCTCGGGTTCCCTCAAGACCACAAAAGGCTGAGCCAGACCAGCCTCCAGTTGCTGGACTGCCACCACACGTCCGGTGGGCCGTAACAGGCCAGTCGCACCGACGGAGGCGCTGAACGCCTTGGTCGCCCTGGTAGATTGTCCTTAGTCGAGGCTGCCGAGTTTAGCTGGGCAGGTTGGCACTCGGCTAGCTGCGCATGCGCCGGATGGTAGCCAACCAAACAGGTCTCTTGCAGGGCGTCAACCCGCCCAATAGCCTTTGGCCTGTGACGATTGACCCCGACAGCGTAAGTCAAGCCGGCGCTGGCCGGTTAGTGTCACGGGCGCAAGCCGGCCCGAGCAGGCCGGCTCAGCTACCGATTCTGTGCATAGCCGAGTGCCGGTGCGGCGGCTGGGCTTACGGGCAGTCCCGGGCATGAATCCCAGGCGCAGTGTTCCGCTGTTGCTAGCCGGGGTGGCTGTCGCCGGGCTGGGTGTGGTGTCCTGCGGCACGGTGCAACGGGGAGTCATTGCGCCGCCACCGGAGATCGAGGGGGCAGTGTTTGTCGGCAGCTCGCAATGTTACCCCTGCCACAGCAATCACGTGCGGCGTTTGAGCTTCAGTGCTCATGGCCGGCTCCAGGTCGAGAGCGCCAAAATGCCCGGCCAGACCGGGTGCGAGGCCTGTCATGGTCCTGGCAGCAAACACATGACTGTGGGCGGCGGTCGGGGTCAGTTCATCGTTAATCCGGGCAAAGACCCGGCGGCCTGCTACGGTTGCCATCCGGAAACGCAGCTTGAGTTTGCTTTGCCGGTTCATCACCCGGTGCCGGAAGGGCACATGAGCTGCGCCGATTGCCACGATCCGCACGGGCTTGAACCGAATCGACCGGCAGACCTGGCTTTGACGGCACGTCAAAATGCGCCGTGCGCCTACTGCCATCGCGAGCAGACCCGCATGGTGATTTATCGGCACGACGCGCTGCGGGAGGGCTGTTCCACCTGCCACGCGCCGCACGGGTCGATCAACTCCAAGTTGTTGGTTCAGCGCGATGCCAATCTGTGTTTGCGCTGTCATGCGCAGGTGCCCGGGCCGCAAGGCGAAATTTTCATCGGCAGGAAAGCGCATCGGGCCAAGCTAGCGCAGGTGGCCTCGTGTAATTCGCCCGGCTGCCATACCGGGCCGGTCTCTGGGCCCCCTTGTGGATGCGGGTTGGCTGTGGGCACTTGTTGGTCAGCCGGTTGCCACGTGGCGCCACACGGCTCCAACGTCAANCCCTACTTGCTCTACTGANTGGCCTGGCAGCTCCAACCCGGGCAAACGAAAAGCCGCTGCCAATGGCCGGCTGGGTTGGCTCCAGCATCCNGGTGGCTCAGCCACAACACGGCCAGACTCGGGCCCTGTGTTGCCACAAGAGGTTTGTGCTTTGCACAACGCCGGGCTGCAAATCGGCCCAGGCTGGCGCGCGCGCCTAGCATAGTCTTGGCTCTGGGGTTAGCTGGGTGGGTGGGCTGGCCTGCGTTGGCTAGCACCAATTCCGCGGCGTGCCTTCGCCAACAGCGGCCGATGTTGGACCCGAGCTGCCTGGCTTGTCACGGCCCGGACAAGCCCCAAGGCAACCTGCGGTTGGATAGCGGTTTGATGGTGGAGCGCGGTGGCCGGCGCCAAATTGATTTGGCAGCCCTGTTGGACGGATCAGCCCGGGCGGAGCCTTCGGATCGATCACGCCTGCCTGCCTCGCAAAACAAGGGCAGGCTCAGAAGCAGGCCCTGGCCGGCCCGCAATTCAGACCGTTCGTCGGCAGGTGCCAGGTCTGAGCGATTGCTTGCATTGGTCAGGCGCTCGTCCGATTACGCCGCATCCCAACCTGGTACGCAGAGCCCGGCGCCTGCTGAACAGGTGCCAGTGGAAGAAATCCCAGTCGAGGAAATCCCGCCTCCACCGCCTGAGGAATACGAGATCGTCGTTGGGTTCGGCTGGACTGGCGTGCGGGGTAACCGCGCCCAGTTCAGCGAACATACTTGGCAACCTCACGGCTGGAATGGCGGGCTGGAACGGTATTCCTACACGCACCAGGCGGACACGAACCGGCTGTTCAAGGTAACCGCGCGGGCGTTGCGCGACGATTACAAGCTGAGCTTGTCGCTCCAGAACACTAACCTGGGCTACGCCAAGCTGGGCTGGGAACAGTATGGGCGCTACTTCAACACGCTGGGCGGCTATTACCCCACCTCAAGCCCGCCTTCAGCGCACTGGCCCACTGCGTTGCGGCTGGATGTGGGTCGAGCAGAAGCGGAATTGGGATTGACCTTGCCCAGTTGGCCCAAGGTGGTGGCTGGCTACGAGTATTGGTATCGGACCGGAGACAAAGCGCTTACGCAGTGGCGCCCGACCATCACCACGCCCATGGTCAATATCCTGCCCAATGCCAAAGCCCTGGATGAACATGTGCATGCGCTGCGATTCGAGCTGAGCCATGACCTGGCCGGGTTCAGTCTCACCGACCAGTTCCGCTACGAATTTTACGATCTGGCCAGCCGACGCAGCGGTGCGCCCGCAGACCAGGTGCCGGGCCCGACGGTGAGCATCCGTGAGACGGACGACTCGCGCCACTGGGCTAATGCACTGCGGCTGGAGCGATCACTCAAAGACTGGTGGCTGGTCACGGCGGGCTATCTTTACGGCCATGCCTCCGGCGAGGCCTCCTTCAACAACGTCACCTTCGACGCCACCGGGCAACCGAGCCCTGGTTATTTTTGGCATGCACCGGCCATCGTTTTCCAGCGCCATACCCATACCGGCAATCTCAACACACAGCTTGGCCCTTGGCAGGGCCTGTGGGGCGCAGCCGGACTGCAGGTCGAGTGCGCTGAGCAAACTGGCTTTGGCAAGGTAACCTTTGCCACGCAGCGAGACGAGCCAGCCCAAGNTGGTGTGGTGGATGCCGACCACAGCCGCGTGACCGTGGAAGAAAGCCTGGGGCTGCGGTTCGACCGCATCCCTTGGACCACCCTGTTTGCCGATGGCCGGTTCCGCCAGGAACAGATCGACCAATTCGAAGAGCAACTGGGCGCCCCCCGCTACGGATTCCGCGCCGACACCGACCTGGCCAGCCACGGCACAGACCTGCGCACCGGGTTCCGCTCATCGCCTTGGCGCAGCATCTCATTCGGGGCGCACTACCGCTATTGGGATCAGCAGACCGATTACAATCATGGCTTGGATGTGTTGCTGGACCCGCAGAACCAACCGCTACCTGGGGACGGCTATCCCGCCTTCATTAGATGGCGTCAGACCCAGACTGACGGCGTTGAAGGCCGCCTGAGCTGGCGCCCGAAGCGTTGGCTCAAAGCGACGCTGAACACCCGCTGGTTTCAGACGGATTACCGGCTCCAGACCGATCCGGCTGTCGAGCGGTTCCCGTGGGGCACCAGCATCCAGGCAACCCCAGGCGGACGGCTCCGCGCGGGCACCTCGGACGCGCAGCATTACAGCGTGGGCTTAACGCTGACCCCGTGGCGCCGATTGCAACTGATCTCGACCGTGGGCCTGACCGACACACGCACCACCACGGCCATCGATGATGCGCACGCGGTGGTGCCCTATGAAGGCACCATCTACAGCGTGCTGTCCAGCGCCACAGCCATCTTGAGTGAACGGGTGGACCTGCAGCTTAATCACTTGTATTCGCGGGCTGACTACAGCCAAACCGATACGTTGGTCGGCTTGCCACTGGGCATTAGTTACCGTTGGCATATGGTCCAGGCCGGCCTCAATCGGCGGTTCGGCACCCGGTTCATAGCCACACTCCGCTACGGTTTTCATTACTACGACGAACCCACCAGCGGCCATCGCAACGATTATACCGCCCACGCGATTTTGGCCAGCTTGACCGTCCGCATGCCCTGAAGGCCGGTTTGAAATTGGCCGGGGGCGCTGGCCGCGCGCCGGGCCGCTGCTGGCCGGCTTTACATCAAAACCCGGCCTGGCAAAATTAGGCTCACAATGACTTTGGCATACCATGACGCATCTAAGCGATACTGAGCCGCTGGCAGGCTGGGCGCCGGATTCCTGGCAGCGTAAACCCGCTGCCCAGCAACCGGTGTATCCGGACCCGGAAGCCGTGGCGGCGGTGCTCAACCAGTTGGCGCGGTTACCGCCGTTGGTCACCAGTTGGGAAATCGAGAACCTCAAAAGCCAGTTGGCTGACGCGGTGCGGGGCGAGCGGTTCTTGCTGCAGGGCGGCGATTGCTCGGAAAGTTTCGAGGATTGCGAGTCCGGCGTCATAGCTGCCAAGCTGAAGATACTGTTGCAAATGAGCTTGGTGCTGATCCACGGCGCCAAGAAACGAGTCATTCGCGTCGGGCGGTTCGCCGGCCAGTACGCCAAACCCCGTTCGGCTGATACCGAAACCCGCAACGGCCTCAGCTTGCCGGTGTATCGAGGCGACATGGTCAATCGAGCCGGGTTCAGTGCGGCGGACCGAGCACCCGACCCCGCCAACCTGCTGCGGGCATATGAGCGGGCCGCATTGACGCTGAACTTCATTCGGGCACTGGTGGACGGTGGGTTTGCGGACCTGCATCATCCGGAGTATTGGGAACTGAGCTGGGTGCGCAATTCACCCCGTGCCGCCGAATACATGCGCATGGTCGAGGCGCTGGGCGAGTCGGTGCGGTTCTTGGAAACCCTCACCGGCCACCCCGTCTCGGAAATCAACCGGGTAGATTTCTTCACCAGCCACGAAGGGCTGCACTTGCTCTATGAGCAGGCTCAGACGCGTCAGGTGCCGCGGCGCTGCGGTTGGTACAACCTGGCAACCCACTTTCCCTGGATTGGCAACCGGACCCGGGCGTTGGACGGAGCGCATGTCGAATATTTCCGCGGCATCCGCAACCCCATCGGCGTCAAGATCGGCAGCCCAATCACGCCAGAAGAAGTGGTCGCGCTATGTCATGTGCTCAATCCCGAGAACGAACCCGGGCGGTTGACGCTCATCACCCGGTTCGGCGCTGGCCGGGTAGAAACGGACCTGCCGCCCATTGTCCAGGCCGTGCAGCGGGCCGGTTGCACAGTGTTGTGGTGCTGCGACCCGATGCACGGCAACACCGAGCTGACCAGCAGCGGGCTGAAGACCCGGCGATTTGACCGGATCCTCGCAGAGTTGGAGGCCACCTTCCACATTTTGGCCGATGCGGGCACCCATCTGGGCGGGGTACACTTTGAGCTGACTGGCGAGAACGTCACCGAATGCATCGGCGGGGCCAGCGGCGTCAGCGAAGCTGACCTGACGCGGGCTTACCGTTCGCAGGTGGATCCCCGCCTCAATTACGAGCAAGCTTTGGAGATGGCTCTGTTGCTGGCTCGGTTGCTGGGCTCGCGCAGGGGTTGATCCAGACCCCTGGGCCGAGTAAAGGGCCGACGCATCGCTGCATCAGGGTTGACCGCAGTTGCCCGGGGCTGCCCCTGCGAGCTCGTGGAGCCTTGATCGGCGTTGCCCGGCGCCTGGGTTAGAGAAGGTGGCTTTGACTTGAGCCAACAGGCTTGCTATGGGCCTGGTATGCGATTGAGGATCCACGCCGGAGTTGCTGCGGCAATCTTTTGGCTGGCCTGGGCATGCTTGGGCCTAGCGAGCGAAATTTTTCGTGTGGCCACCTACAATCTGAGGAATTACCTGCTGGAGGCTGCGGGTGGGCGCCCAGCTAAGCCGGCTGAATCACGCGCTAAAATCCGGGAAAGCTTGCGAGCGCTGCAAGCCGATGTGGTAGCGTTGCAGGAGGTCGGTGGGTTTGAGGCGCTAATGGAGCTACGCGATGGGCTCAGAGCCGAAGGCCTGGATTATCCCGAATGGGAACTGGTCACTGGCTTTGATACCAACATCCAACTGGCTGTATTGAGCCGACTGCCCATTGTAGCGCGCCGCCCGCACACCAACGATTCGTTCCTGTGGATGGGCCGACGGTTCCAGGTCAGGCGCGGGTTTCTGGAGGTGGATATCCGGGTCAACCCGCACTACCACTTCACCCTGTTCAACGCGCATCTGAAATCGCGGCGCGTGGTGCCTGAAGCTGACGAAGCCGATCTGCGCCAACAAGAAGCCCTGCTGCTGCGGCAGAAGATCGATGCTCGCTTGGCCGCTCATCCCAACGCCAACATCATTGTGCTGGGCGACTTCAACGACGTCAAAGACTCGCGCCCGCTGCGCATTTTACGGGGTCGAGGCCGCACTGCTTTGTTGGACACCCGACCTGCCGAGCGCAATGGCGATAACCTCCCCAGCCCGACACCTGGCGCCGATCCACCCCACGTGACCTGGACCTTTTACTACGCCAAGGAAGACACCTACAGCCGGGAGGACTACATCTTGATCAGTCCAGGCATGGTCCCCGAATGGCTCCGGGACCAAACCTATGTGCTGGCGCTGCCCAACTGGGGCTTAGCGTCGGATCACCGGCCGATTGTGGCTGGGTTCAGAGCCGCCGATCGCGACTTGGCTGAAGGCAAACGCCCGGTCAATTAAACCGTAGAACCGACGCCCAGATTGGTTAGCGGGCAAGCAGGCTAGGCGTGAGGTTCGGGGACCAGCAGGGCCGGCGCGGGGGGCAGTTGAACTGGAGGCCTGCTCAGGTTACGTTGACGCAGTGCAGAGCAACTTCTCAGTCGCAGCCCATTGGCCCGGCGGATTCGACGAGCCGGGCTTGCAACGGTGGGCAGAGCAACTGCGCCGGCAGTTGCCGCAGCCGACGGTGTCGCTGGGTTTGGTGTTCATGGCGCCGGGCTTGTTTGCCAAGGCCGCCGAGGTGCTGGAGCTGCTCCGGGTCCACGGCCGAATCCCGCTGTTGGTGGGTTGCTCAAGCCCGAGCCTGATTGCCGGCAACCAAGAAATCGAGCATGCCAATGGACTGGTGCTGGGGCTGTATCACTTACCCGGCGCTGTCTTGCACGCGACCCACTTCACTCAAGACCAACTTCAAGAAATTCAGGCAGCTTCCGACTGGTATCGGCTGACCGGGCTGGCGCCGGCCCAATGCCAGGGTTGGCTGGCTTGGGCCGACCCGTATCGGTTGGATTGCGAGGCCTGGCTGGACAGTTGGAACCGGGCATATCCAGCTTTACCGGTTGTGGGTGGGCTGGTGCTGGGCTCAGGTGCCGAGCACCAAACGCAACTGTATTTGAACGGTGAGGTGTTCGAGGAAGGCGCGGTGGCGGTGTCGGTGCAAGGCCAGGTGCGGCTGGAGAGTGTGCTTGCCCAAGGTTGCACGCCTATCGGGGATAGCTGGACCATTACCCAGGTGGAACGCAATCTGATCGTGTCTATCGCGAACCGACCTGCCTACGAAGTGCTGGCTGAAACGTATCACCGATTGCCCGCATCCGAACAACAGAAGACCCGGGGCAACCTGGTGGTTGGCCTGGCGGCCAACGAGTACCAGGAGGAGTTCCGCCAAGGCGATTTCTTGGTGCGCAATCTCATCGGGGCAGACTTGCAGACTGGGATTTTGGCTGTGGGCGCTTTCCCGCGGGTGGGTCAGACGCTTCAATTCCACCGACGCGACCCGGAGGCTTCCAGCCAAGCTATGGTGGCTGCGCTGAGCCGGGCGCGCCAGCGGTTGGCTGGCCGCCGCATTTACGGCGGTTGCTTGTGTAGCTGCGCGGGCCGCGGCCGGCACCTGTTTGGCCAGGCGCACCATGACGCCCGCCAAGTGCAGCGGCACTTGGGGCCGATGGGATTGGTGGGCTGCTTCTGTAACGGCGAGATCGGCCCGGTCGGCGACAAGAATTTCGTCCACGGTTACACCGCCTCGCTGGGGTTATTTGTCCGTGCCGCCTAGCGAGAGGCCAAAGCCCGCGCCGCAGCCGCCGAGCGCGCAGCCGCGCCGGCTGGCCTGCTGCCGCGGCGCACCCCAAGCCGGTAGCTCCGCGCCGTAACCTTGGCCGGGCGGCCAGCGTCCTTGAGCTATGACCGGTTTTCCGAGCGACGCTGCTAGAGCGGCTGCCCGGGAAACCCACTGACGGACAACTCAACCATGGACAGTCTATGCAACGGAAACACCTGTTGACACCTGTGTTGACACTGGGCGCCTGTGCCTTGCTGGCGCTGAGTGTTCAAGCCGCTGATCCCACGGGCACTTGGACCTGGACGGCTCCTGGCCGCGGCGGTGCCGAGGGCCGCAAGACCACCCTCAAGCTTAAAGTCGAGGATGGCAAACTCACCGGCACCATTGCCACTGCCCCGGCCCGCGAAGGGGCTACGCCCAGGGAAATCGCCATCTCCGATGGGAAAGTGTCGGGAGACGAGATCTCCTTCACCGTGACACGCCGGGTAGGAGGCAACGAGATGGTGCAGAAATATACCGGCACCGTCAGCGGCGATACCATCAAGGGCAAGATCGAGTTCCAGACGCGCGACGGCCAGACCCGTACACGCGACTGGGAAGCCAAACGGGAAAAGTAACGGGCCAGCCGCCGCGGTTCGGGGCGGCATCGATCCAGTCTGGGCAGCATCGGCTCAGACCAGATTTGATCTTCTGCTGCCTGCGCCGCAGCGGTTCGGTCTCATAGAAAAGGCAAGGCCGCAGGCAGCCGCAGGCGCCTTCAACCTGGCGCCCGGCTGCCTGTTGCCTTGCGGTTCCGGCAGGGCAATCCCACCGCGCCCGTGCACCCCAGTCTATCGCAAGTCAGCATTCCTCCTGCACCGTAGCCTTCGCACCTTCGAGCCAGCAGGCCAAACCAACCCGTAGCCGCCGGCGTAAGCCGGCGGAAAAAAATCAGTAGCCGCCGGCGTCAGCGGGCGGATGGATCAGGCGCCCCCTGCCGGGTCCGCCGCCTAAGAGCCTGTCGGACTTAGCTCAATTCTCCGGTGAGGTTGGATGCTCAGCGGTTCAGAGGCTCCGGGTTACGCTTTGGAGCTAACCTTAGCAGCACCCAAGGGCAGCTTTGGGGCCTCACCAAACCGCTCGTCAGGCAGAGTGCGCGGCTTTCCGGCCCGGCCCCGGCTAGTTCAGCCCGGCCCGGCCGGGCCCAGCCCCGCCCCCCAGCCGATGCTGCCGCTTTACATTGTAGGCCAGACACACCAAGGCCCATTCCCCACCGACTTTCTTCAGGCCCCGGAGCAACAATTGCCCAAACCCCAGCACCGCCTTCATCACCCCAAACACCGGCTCCACCGTGCAGACCGGCCTCCGCTAAAGCGCTCGACCCTCAGGCCGCTTCAGTTTCTCGGCCATCGCCACCAACACCGGATCCTTCAGCCGCTTGGGCCTCTTGATCTTGTCCAGCGGTCGATACTCGTAGCGCCGCTGAGCGTGCGCGTCCAGCCGCGCACAGGCTTCGTCCATCTTCTGCAGCAGCGCTT
>JGI24721J26819_10003129_pt1 | contig 17855 bp, 11 predicted proteins | sample YelNatPaOPGAMG01_FD_26819 | JGI IMG/M metagenome (IMG submission 26819) | reverse complement strand
GAGCAGAACTTTCAATGAAGCCACAGGACGGGAAATTTACGCGCCGTTGATACGGTTGGTTATGAAGAGACTCGGATAGACGAGCGAAAAAGCGCGCCCCCAGCGAGGACCATCTTCCTAGTAATGAGACAAGCGAGAATGGCGACAACACCAACCCATGCGGAAATGCAGTCGTGCGATCGCCCACATATCCCCAAATGGACTGGATCACTCAAAAGCTCTTTCTTCGTCGAAGCACTTGTGGTGCCTTCTTTCCACATTTTTCTGTCCTGTTCTGAGACGATCTCGATTTCCATAACCCAAAGGTGGTCAAGGGGTACGCATCTGTGATTTTCGTGGAGCTGCTCTTCGCACTAGCCCATTCTCCATGGTTTAATCCAGTCGACTGTTTCTTCTCCGGTGCCAAATTCCATTCTTACGCTCACGGATCAATAGAGAAGTGGCTCGCGCCCATGAGATCGTTGTTCGACAAGTCCCTCTTTGTTTTCTTCGCCATGAACTGCTTTGTTGCATCTCTTGCGGTTCGTGTGAGCGAGCGAGGAGGTGCGCCTCGGCTCATGCTTGTGCTTGCCACGGAAGCACTGACGAAAATGTACTCGGAGCGAATTAGATACATAGATCCATCGAGCGGGCGAATGGCAGTGCTAGAATCCACCCAGTTTGTCTGAATCCCGACGAAAAACCTGGATATGGAATATAGCGGCAACAGTTCTGCCGCCGCGCCAAGTCAAGGAGAAGGGCGAGGGACCACCAGACAAGGAAGCGGAAGAGCCTTCAGAAAACGGGACGAAGTGGTACAGGAAGGAAAGCTGTCGGAGCGGAAATATCAGTCTGAAACCGTTGCCAAGGTCTCCCGACAAACACACTTCAACGGGGAGGCTCTTCCAAAACGCGAAATCCGGGACGTCGTGAAGGCTCGAGAAGCTCCTTACCCGAATAATGCGCGCCTAGCCTCTCTCGTCTTGAGCCGCCTGGTCAAGCAACGGTCTGCGGAAGTTCCGACATAGGACTCCATGGTGTCCACGTTCTTCTGGAGTTCCTCGATGAAGACTTCGCGCGACGACGCGCAACTGATGCTCTGAACGCAATATGCAGCACGGCCTGATTGTAGGACGAGCGGCTACACACATGAATCGCAGAATGCTTTGACGCGTCGTCGCTGTATGTGGGCAACGAAAGAAAGCTACCGCGCTGTGCCAAAAAGTATCAAACTATCGTCAAAAACCGAAGAAAATATGCGGCCACTCTCGAGCGCTTCATGAACCGCACCCTGTGGGCGATGTACCCTCAATTCACTGACCCAGGAAAGAGGGGACTGATGGATGAGTTTCTAGCGGTATCTTTATAGTTAAAAGGCGAGCTGCTCTGGGCGGACGAGATGGAGTTCGTAGCAAGCGCAGAAGGGAAAACGCAACGATCGCGAGAGCCGACTGTGGGGGCGCAGGCTCATCGTATTGCTCGCGGGGTCGGACCGACGCACGACCCATAGAGGGGATGGTTGAAATGTGATGCCTAGCTTCCTTGCATACGAGCTACTGCGCTTTCTTCGAGGAAGCCCTCCATAGCAACGCAAACTCCCTCACTGTGTGCGAGCGCCTAAGACTCCTCAAGCGTCTGTTCGAAGTACTCCCATATTTCATATCAAGGCCTGCCATGTTACCGTAGGCATATTCGTTTCATACTAGATAGTTTCCGCGGCGAGCTATGCCTCCTCTCTTCCGGTAATTACGAAGCTTTCGATCAGCTTCGTATGGAGCATTGCCGGAGCTCCCTCAGGGTTGCTTCGTTACGGGGAGGAAATGGAAAGAATTTTACAGGGGCGACGGAGACCTACGGGATACCAGGCTGCATGCACGTTGTGAAACCCTGAGCTGAGCCGAGCAACAAGACTCGTTCTCAATCGTGCATGGTAGCTTACGGGACAGTCTTTGTGGCGGGCGTGGATCCCTGTATGAAGAACGCCGTAGCTTCCGCCGTGCCCCTAAATTGAAAGGACGCATGCAAACAGCTGTGCGGCAATCAGATGGAGCAACTCAGCTTCTCCGGGGCTCGGCATTATCGCGAGCCGGGCATGGTCGACTCAACGAGGCGTACCGGCACGCGGAATGACGGCTTCAGGGCCCATCCCGACGTTCTGCGCGCCGGATTGACCAGAAACGGATCCCCCGTGCGCTTGATTCAGAGAGTGCCTGAGTGTCCAAATGTCGTATACGAACGAACATTGGCCGGGTACTTGAAACAGCGCTGGGGTCGCCAACATCTACCGATTTGTATATGCAGGAATCGTGAGAATATACTAGTTCAGTGAGTTAGAAAAGTAAATGGCCGACAAGTCGCGTGGTTTTGTCTTAGTCTATGGCGCTGGAGGTGCTGGGGCGCGTGCGGGCTGCTCTCCCTCTCCTTCGACGGGAGCGTACAACGCGTGCAGGAACCGATTAGTACGATTTACATCGATGCGCTTTGGACGGCATAGATCCATCACGTGCGAAGGCGTAGGCTGCAGCATCTGGAGAAGGCGAGATTGAAACAGAGTCGGATGCCACGAGATCTTGGGCGGCAAGCTGACCGAACGTCGCATTGCGAGGCAATCGAAAGTGAGAAGCTCGTCATAGTGTGATATCGCCAGCAACAGTGCACGGAAGCACGTTCTCCGCCGAGCCGGACGGGCCAATCAACAACCCGAAATGTTTGCTGGTCCTGGAGCGTACAGCGAGCTTGTGTCGAGCGAGCTTTGGTGGGAGTATTGCAGTGCCCGTTGTGGGCATCGTGCTGAAATGGCGAGGACTTGCGATAGACCCAATTCAGTGGCCAAGAGGGGCGGCGCTGAAATCCCGCCTGGAGCAGGGCACTTGCATGGCATGGTTCAGAGTCCGGGAAAGCTGGAGAGGCATATGGATACACTAGGAATGGTTTTCCTGGGTCGTTGGTGAAGGGTAATCGTGTTCTATTTTTTGTGATATTTCTGATTGTATTATATTTCAACCAGGCGCTTGCGACTCGACAACTTACATAATCCTTTCGGTTCCCTGATAATGATTTAGAAAAAAATTTTTTGAGCCTTTTTGCAGCCCAGAAGATCGAAAAAGTGCTGCGTGCTCCAATCCACGGGATTCGTCCGAGCCTGGCAGAAGCATTGAACGGTATGAAACTTGCTCGCTTATCAGTAAAAACTTCTATACGGTCTCTCTGGGTGTGAGGAATTTTTTCTTTTGTTCGTTAGTGTGATGCTTTGCATGGTGTTTCGCCTTCAGCACTTGGGAAGTGAGCTATGGTCGGGAACAGCGTTCGCAGCATCAGAATGAAACCGCGAATTCATTTAGTAATATTCTCTGCCACGTAGCTGTTCGTCAGGCGTTGCGAAAATAGGTCACCGGTGGAATTTGTGAATGTTGCATTTTCCGAGATGATTTTAGTCGCCGAATACAGCAGCCACTTGAAGACCTCATGACCCAAGGGTGTTAGAATCGATATCTTCAAGCAAGAAATTTACGCGCATGGTTTTTGCAGCGACTCTGTCTGCGTTTACCTTCCTGGTCGGATATTCCCGCTGGGACTCTATCTATCATGAAGTGGTGCCTCTTGCATATTCTCAAGCCAAAGGGAAGGGGAGCATGTGAATAGTGGTGGTGCTTGGAATATGTTCAAGATTTCATCAGGTATTTTCCAGTGAACCCAGGTCACAGGGCCCACTATCTCATTTGCATACGGCCAGTTATCCTGGAAACACTCCGCCGCAGTTTCAATTTACAGGGTCCATGATTTGATCTATAGACTGCGAAAGCTCTGTGGCAACTTAAGCGAAGCACAACAAAACTCGGGAACCTAGTTATCGCTTATCTAATGAATTGACCACGACGCGTCGCATGGACATCAAAGTTTGTTGCCTTCTGCAAAATGGAGCACTTGCTAAAGAGCTCCTGCAGCAATTGATACTCGGAAAGGTGAACAAAAACGCTGTGCGCTCCGCGCATCATAACTCGAGTTGCTAGGAAATGCGCATCTCAGCTGTTTACAATAGCATCACCGTATAGTTCGCTGAATCTATATTTCACTCATCTTGGGATGAGAACAGCAGCCCCTTTCCTCAATTGTCGAGAGGCTAGGTCGGCAGATGTCGCCTGACAATTTCAAAATTACATGGTCTCAGAAATGAACTGATATACCTTCCAGCAGTGCAACAGAGCCTTATCGGAGACTTCACATCAAAGCGCACGCACAAGTGTGAGCACCTCTGCTTGGGTGCTCAGCTCGACAGGGCACCTTTGCGGTAGAGAGAGACTCAGCGCTGGCTGCAGTAAGAGCGAAAGCGTTCGGGATATATTACAGAACAAGACCTTCGCCCGGGCCTTCCGATTTATTGCAAAGAAGATGGTCATGTTTTCGGGCTTACAACCATGTGCTGATTTCATTTGCAATTCAAAATCGTTGCACATGAAGAAGAGAGGTAAATGCGTTCATAAAGTTGATATCCAATGGATACTAAGCGCGTTAGCGATCAAAAGACAATGTCGTTCGAATTTTGCACTCAACTTACGATGTATGTTTCGAACCGCAGTACAGCGCCGCGCCCCTTTAGATTGCACACCGTTTCAGAGCATATGCCGCTTTCTTTAAAGGCAACGGACTTGGCCACCCGGGCGTGGACTCATCTCAGCAGAAATAAACTGCGAAGATCAGTAATTAAAGCGACTTCGGACCAGCCTTCACGCCCGCCTTGGAAACACCTGCAACGGATCTTGCTCAGCACTCAACTCGCTTCCTTCGGAGCAGACTCCTTCGTGTGCGTGCCTGAGGTTTATGAGTACTTGTTCCAAAGACTATCGATTAGTGATTCCTGGATGGTCGTCTGCAAGACGCTTTTCGTTATCCACTACATCCTGAGGGAGGGAAACCAACGGCTAGCAGAGTTACTGCTTAGCGACTCGGCCACTTGTTTTACGTCTGCTGAACGACTTATCGGGCCTGACTTCGTGTATGCACAGTTCGTACGAAAATATGCCATTTATCTGAGGGAAAAGGTAATCGCCTACCAAGCGATGCGAGTCGTTTTTGAACATCCAGGGACTCGCAAGGCAGTGAGCTCTGGAGCCCCAGTGCGAGTCGTGACACCGAGAGAGTGCGCCTCAGGACCCAGAATACTGGGCTCGGCGAGTGGTGAACTCAGGAGGGCTCCACCCCAACAAGCAACAAATTATTCTACCCAGCCGGCTGAGAGTGCTCAAATGGCGGCAGTTGCCTCTATTCCAGGTGCAAGTATTGAGAGCCTTGCTCTCGTCGACGCCATTAGAGTCCTGCCGATTCTTCTCGATCAGCTGGACGCTCTTGTTGCTGTGCGCCTTGCAGACGGCTCGCGACTCAACGATCTAACTTGCGCTGTTTCAGAACTCTTACTAGAAGAATTGGGCGGGCTCATTCCAGAAGTTAATCGAGGCATGAATCGAGTTCTAGAAAGTTTTCATGCTCTGGGGACTCATCACGCCATATTTTGCCTGCATATCTACGATCGTTACTGTAGCTGCGTACGAAGTACTGAAGATTTTCTTTCGATGCAGTTTGGGACGCACGTTTTCCTACCCAGAGGTCGGACGCCGCTGCTTGATCACGTGCCTCTGGATTTGAGTGCAAGTCTCCGAGAGCATATCCTTCGTAAGGGTCTAGAAAGAACCTCTGGAATATCCTCTGATAACGAACGAGCAAAAGAAGAGGAGCTGATTCGAAAGGCCATCGAGGAATCCATACGGGCAACCATGCGTTAAATTACGAAGTACTCGGTGCGAGTTCGATTTCGCGCCCGCTCTGATGCGATTTTGCGGATGTTGTTCAGAGGCATCATTTCCGACCCGATTCTGCACAAGTCGCTTTACGAAATTCCCGGCAGAAAACTCGCATACGTCCCATCCAAAATGACAGATTATGTCGAGTTTGATCATGCAGACTCGTCGGTAAGCTGTTCCTACGTTTACGAGAAGGCACTTCAATCCGTGTCGCCAAACCTCTGCTGGCATGCCTGACCGCTTTAGACGAGAGATCGAACCAACTCTAGTGCTAGCTTATATGTATACTTGCCGATCCAACTGCTTCTTCTGCAGTTTCTGCTTCCGCTTTATTGACTCGCTGTTTAGATAGGCACCATATCTAGGCCGAAGCGAACATACTCCTCCGAACAGCGTTCAGTAAACTTTTGATACCCTGTACAGCATGTTTCCGGCCTGGGCGTATGCAATTGCTCGTTGTTTTGCGATTTCGGCACCGGAACAAGAACGACCCTGAAGTTGTCACTTCATCTAGGTTCTACTCGTGCGGGTTCGTTACAGAGCCAAACAGGCCATTCCCCAATATTCATAAGCACGAAAGCTGCATCAATCAAGCAACTGTTCCATCAGAATGGTCCCAGATTACCACACGCACGGAGCATGCGGAAACGCTGCACTCTCGGAAGTGACATGCGCTCAAACCATGGCCAGAGCACTAAGCGGAGTGCCGCGCCTCAGATACGGGAGCACAGGACACTTCGGGCGTTTTACAGCAATCAAGGCCTGCGCCTATCGGGCAACCCTAATAGCCTCGAGAGCATAAAGCAATATATAGCGAATACAAACACATGGTTCGCCTCTTCAACGTGCGAGTACGGAGACTTTCTGAATAGGTACTGCGTTCAAGGGAACCTAGATATGGTGAGCGCCGTGCGAGGTGACATGTTTCGCTGCGGTTTCCAGTGTTGCCCGCTGGAGACCTCGTCCCGTGTTCACAGTATGCACGTCGTCTAACTCAACAGTTCGTTTCGCACACAAGTCATTGCAAGGCCGCTGAAGAAGGTCTCTGTCCGCCGGCGAACCACCTGTTCACAATTACTTCTCGGCACCTACGTGGGACTCAACGTTGCGGGTTCTTTCGCTTTCCAGATGCAAGCCATTAGTTCTTGCCTCTTGCCCGTAAACGGGTTGCAGACTGTCAGGACGCTCTGCCGATAGCTCGCCCACTGACACTCACGTCAGACTCAAAAGTGGTCCCCTAACTCGAGCTTCCACAAAAAAGTTTGAGTCTCTTCAAACTGACAACAGCAGATTTGCGGACTTTTCCTGTTACTGATTCCTTTCGATCTCTTGTATCCGAATTTCGATACCTCAGTCTCTCCTTTCTCTCCACAACCATTGCCATCAGTCGCAGGTTGTTGGTGGTAGCAATAAGTCCCTATTTCGTTATGTGTGGCTGCAGGTGATACGCTTTTGAGCACAAGCGACAAGTGCTATCAACACTGCGCTTTCGATTCGCATCTGATCTATGCACAGCCTCATTGTCGCCTCTTGCAACAATGGCACCCGACTGCAGTCAGGCGTTCCCATGTGCGATCACACTTCCTCCGGACGCCGCTCTATCGCCCGTGAAAACTAGCTTCATCGCTCGGACTAAACCGTTGGTGGATATCGAGGTTCCCCTCGATGCCGTCCATCATTTTCGCGTCCAGTGCCGTACCCTACGACCATGGGCTTCTTTGCGATCTTCTCGTCGAATACTCTGTCGGCTCCAGAAACATGAGCACGCTGTTTTATTGGATGGAGGATTTTGGAACGCGACGTTTTACATGATGAAAGGAGTACTCGAAGGGATGTACAGACTCAAGAACACGTCGAGAAATTTCGATCCGTCCATGCTCCCGTCTTGCAAATGGTGATGAACTTTCCACTGGACATGATCTCCAAGATCACTGAAGTCCGAGTTCAAAAAACTTTTTGAATTAAACAATAGAGAAGGGAACTCTGGGAGCGTACCCAGTGAAAGCTACTACGTTCCTGTCGAACGCCATTACGTAGCTGGCCACAAAGACACGTGTGTTGAGATTTCGAGGGGAGGCGGTAATTTTTCGTTACAATTTCAGAGCGCTTTCGGCAGGAGCCCATGAAGAAGTCGCCAAGGGAATACGTCCAGTTATTTTCCTCGTCAATCAAATAGCACGAATTGCAGTGCGCACGAGTTGAAATGATTCTGAAAGATCGAAAACTTGAAGAACTCTTGAGATGAGCGCAACCCATTTATGCAAACAAGAAGAATGGAGGCTCTCGTATATAAATTCGATAATGGTATCGGTTATTCTAAGAAGCCGTATTCGAGGAAGTCGAGAATCATCTTGATTCCGGCGATCTGGCGAATTCCTGCGGCAAAGGCTGGAAGGAAGCACCCCACAAAGACTCCCGAGAATCTTTGACTGCATATATATCCATACGCTCTTAGGGCTGCACATCAGACGCTGATGTCGTCCAACTAAAAAATTGGAAAAATCTACGGGCCGGGACACACAGAGCGATTCAGTGTTCCACTGAAATCTGAGACGGAGCTATGAACGCCAGTTCGGATTTCCGCTCGGGATGCTATGACAAATCACCACTGGCGACGCGTCTCGGCCCGAAACGTGATTACGCGCTTTGCTTCGCGATTCACAATATTTCCGCTCTACCAATGGAGAACGGTGTCTTTTTTGTGTCGCCGAACTTCCTTGGTAAATATCCAGGGGGATTCCAAAAATGCTGTAGCAGCTCTGCAAAACGTAAGGAATGCACTTCTTCAATAAAGCTAAAGCGCCGGGTTTGGTGTTTATCGTTGCAGTTTGATGAGAGCAGTCCAACTGTTGGTCCGCTACAGGACAGGCGCTTCGATGCGCGTACAGCAAGCCGCACGCTTAAGGTAACGCGAAAAATAGCAGAGCTTGTGCGTGAACAGAGACGTACAGTGGAGTCTGCATCGAATCCTGAGCTTGTGGAAGATGCAGCCGACACAGAGATCAATCTTTCTCTGCTGTTTGAAAGCGATCGTGAGAGGGGTTCAGATCCTGCGCGCGTGCTGGAAGCATTCCGAATGCTTTCCAAGCAGCGTAGCCGGCTTGCGAGACTGAATGGTTCGCAGCCGGCTTCTGTAGATAGCACTATTCCGAAGTTCGACCAGCGCACTGAAGTGCCTGCAGCACAGCACGGACCAACTGTCGATGCCAGAGGTTATTTGTTGCTGCAACGCAGCCTTCCAGTTGAATATGAGTCGCCGATGGGTTTTCAGAAAAAGCGTGGACTCTCTACAAGGCCGCTTGAATGGACGCCGCAGCCTTTCCTTCGCTCGCTCGACATTTGGGACTTTGCTGCTCAGTTTTGGTTGACAACACAGCTTGCGAAATGGCGTTGGACCTACGGAATAGTTGGATCCCGAGAGGAACTCGAGGCGAAGCGAAAAGAGCGACGCCGAGCGATCGCCGCCTGGGTGCGCGAGGAGCTGATTCGGTTAGGACCGACTTTTATTAAGGCAGGCCAGTTATTCAGTGCACGCTCAGATCTCTTCCCAGCGGAGGTGGTTGATGAGCTCTCAAAATTGCAGGATAGCGTTCCACCATTCCCGGCGGAAGTCGCGAAGAAAATCATCCTTACAGAGCTCGGGATCAAGTCTGGAAACATTGGAGAAATATTCTCCTACTTCGAGGACGAGCCAATAGCAGCAGCTTCCCTGGGTCAGGTTCATCTTGCTCGCTTGCGGTCGACTGGAGAATACGTCGTTGTGAAAGTTCAGCGACGCCAGCTGCGAGAACTGTTTGATATTGATCTGCGCTTGCTCAAGTCACTCGCGGATTTTGCGCAACGATCGTCTCAGCTCGGAGGTCCTACGAGAGATTGGCCGGGAATATTTGAAGAGTGCAAAAATGTATTGTTACGCGAAATCGACTATATTGAAGAAGGTCGCTCTGCGGACCGTTTCAGAGAAAATTTCAGAAATATTGAATGGGTACGTGTTCCAAAAGTTTTTTGGGAGTACACAACGCAGCGCGTGCTCGTGCAGCAGTATCTGCCCGGAATCAAAATTAGCAATGTAGCGGAGTTCCAGGCCATGGGCTATAACCTCCCTCGAATCGCAAAAAGGGTCGCAGAAGCATATCTCTTTCAAATTCTCGGTAGCGGATTCTTCCATGCAGATCCTCATCCCGGAAATTTGGCCGTTGCGCCCGGCGAGGTGCTGATTTACTATGATTTCGGCATGATGGGTACATTGCCCTCGAATATCAAGGAGCGCATTGTCATGCTCCTGGCGGCGGTTGTGGATAAGGATGCGGACACTGTGATGAAGCTTCTGATCGAACTGGGGGCGCTTGTTCCGCCCCGAGATCCGACACCAGTTCGAAGAACTATCCAGTTCTTTTTGAACTCCCTCGGGAGTCGCCCTGTGCGCAGCCAGACAGTGCAAGCGATTGGTGAGGATCTGTATTCACTCGCATACGACCGGCCGTTTCGTTTGCCGGCAACTTTCACTTTCGTGCTGCGAGCTTTCACAACGCTCGAGGGCCTTTGCAAAGCACTTGATCCGGGCTTTGCCTTTGGACAAATCGCCCAGCCATATGGTTTCGCTCTTCTGCGACGTCGCAGTCAGGCTCAGAGCCTCCGGCGCTGGCTGAATGACAAGACAATTCGCAACATTGTGAGCCTCCCAAATCGACTGGAGCAACTGGAAAATTCGATGCAAAGAATTCAGAATGGAGATATCGTCGTTCGCTCGCGAAACACAGAACTGGAGAGATTATTAAGAAGGCAGAGTGCCGCGATGGAGACGAACCGGACGACAATCATTGCAGCAGCTCTGGCAGTCGGAGCTGCCACAGTGGATACCAACATAGCTCTGCCATATCTTGGAGATATCAACGTATCCTTGATTCTCGGCGCGCTAGCTGCCCTCTTTGCAGTGAACGCAACGCGATCCTACATAAGTCGGGTTCGACAGGAAGAGCGCTGGGATCGCTTCTTGAGCGGTGATTCTGGGTCGGATAACAATGCGCCCCAGTAAAATAATGGAATAGTATCTTTACTATGAAAAGGTACATCCGCGAGCGGGATGCATCGAGCTAGGAACTACGCAGCTTCCTCTTCACCGACGCGTACAGCGCAGGACTGCTGGACTTGCAAGAGTGTCTCGATCCCCCGAATCCGATAGCCAACAGCGAGGGCCCACAGGATAAGGTGCGCCAGATACTCCCGGCTACTGACGATAGTCACAGAGACGCCCTTGTAGTGGGGAATGCCGCTGGACTCTTTGTCGGATGTTTCGTTACTCTTTCCAAAGAGAGTTGTAAGAATGCGGTTCCGTACAATATTCTCGCCTCCGGAAAACAGACCTCCAACCACATCCCCGCCGAGCTTTCCAACTACGGACCGTACAAGTTCATGCATTGTTTCCGTGACTTCACCCCGCAGATCAGATTGGAGCGCAACTAGTCGCTCCACTCCGATCTGACGCATATAATCGAGGAGCATGATGCGATCCGTCAGATATAGGCCGAGGCGGCTCTCCAGCATCTCGATATACTCTTCCGCAGACATTTCGCGGCCGTGGATGAGCACCTTCCCGCCGACTACCTTGCGCTCTTTTTCAATCCGATCTTTCGAGCCATTATCGGCTTTCTTTTCCGACCGTTCGGATGAGGAGTTTTCGGCAGGCTTTAAGCCCATCGTCCACGAGAAAATGTCAAATTTCTCATCCATGCGCATTCGGACTTCTGCGGCATGGTACATGTAACCAGTCATCATGCTGGAGAGGAGAAGCTTCGAAAAGGCTTCCCGATTCGTCGTAATTTGGATTTCGAACCCTTCCTGAGGTAGCGTGCCCAATATGCCGAGAGCTGTTCGCTTGAAGGCTTCCTTCGTATCTTCAGGGACGTCCTTTGAGATACCATCAACGTCATTCAAATTCTCCAAGTCCTCGTAAACGCGCACGTACTCCAGGAGGCTCGTTATTTTGCGACCTGCCGCAGCCTCAGTCCGGACCAGTCGTTTCGCGTTGTCCACAATCTGACGAAGTGCCCACTTGAGCGTTTCCTCGTCACCATCAAAGACAAAATTGTTATCATCATTGTCGTCCTCATCGTCCCCTTTATCCTCCGCCCGGTTTCTGTTCTCCTCGCGTTCATCGTCGTTGTCTTTAGGCCCCTGGCCGGAACTCCCCTGAGGCGGTTGCAAATTCGCCGCCAAGCGAAATCGTTCAGTTTTCGGCCCTACTGGGCAGGGCAGCGCACACCTGTTAGAGCCCCCTTCTTCTTCGAAACCATTCAAGCACTCACGCTGGTGCCTGTGTGCTTGCGCGAAAACCCGCTGACCCAGCCACGTGCTTCCCTGGTGCGGCAGTGTGTCCTGCGCCGCCGAGCAAGCAGCGCGGCTGCGAGCAGCGGCAAACGAGGACTTTCCGGTACCGTACGAGCTGGTACACGCTGAACATCGAATTCCAAAGAAGCGCGGCAAACCTGGAACTACGAAGGCGTCTCGCATTTTACTGCCTTGCGGCGTCACTCCACAGAGTACGTAGTCCAACGCTAATCGAAGTACGCAAGAGGTGATGAGCGTAGGATGTCCACATGCGTTCTGAATCGCGCGAGCACATCCATGGGCCATATATTTACATTTATGTATATTTCTTAGACTTCAGGACTGTCTGGCGAGCACCGTGGGGCGAAAACGCTGCACGCCCATGGGATAAATTGATATAGACGTGCAAACGCCTCCCGGCTGCCTTCGACCAGCACTCTGCAATGAGCTCCAGATTCTCCGTGTAAACCTCGAACCTGAGAGGCTGCTCTACAAAGTTAGATCGCGTCAGCTCTCATGATCTCGTCTTCAGCACTGTGCATATCCTAAAAAAGCTGGCAGCGTTAAAGTATCGGTTCAGGAACTGAAAGCGTTTGTTGCTTCTGGTGGTACGCACCAATGCATCGATTCCTCGAACTCGAGCGCTCTGTCCGAGTACAATCTCCTCTAGGCAGACTTTCGTTCTTCTTCCTCGTCTTCGTCACTTGCTCTTATTTGCTCGACGATCACCGAGAAGAGGCTTTTTTCCGTTTTTTCTATGGCACTCGGCTATAACCGCCGTCCAGGTTCCGCGATTTNTAGGTCCATATCTTTCCCTTGGATTTTTCATTTCTTCAAATGAAAGAACTTCGGAGACGTCTGGTATGCACCGCGACAAAACAATTGATTAAACGCATCTCGGGGTGAAACACAATTGACGTAAAAGACTGCAAAATGCGTGAAAAACTGCCAGAGGATGCGAAATTGGCGCTCGAACGCTGCCATCAGCGTCCTTTGAGAGGTGACTACAGAATTGGAAGGAAAGGGAAAACCGTCGTATTGAACGCGGGCGATACGCTAGCAGAAAAGGAAAGCATCAGAAAAATCCCGGAGAGGCTGATGTAGACTACAGAGGGAAGAGACCCAAACTTTAGTACTTGCCTAAGATATGTTGTTGGACCTGTTCTACATTATACTCACGTGGATGTAGAAAAGCCACGGAAATAGTGTTTATCTGTCGTGAGCAAGTGCGCCTCGGCCGTTTTGCTGTGCAGCGCAATGCTCGCAAGCTAAGAAGGTCGGGAGCACGCATTTACACGGTTGTACAAGAGTTATGTCGCATCCAGGGGCCTGAGCAGTGCACTACAACGGGCGAGTGGGCAACTTTTTCTGATGCCACAGCGCCGTAAGGTTCATAGAGCGCTTTGGTGCAAGACCTCTGCAGATGAAGCTCACAGCCGCGCATACGAGAGATTTTCTTCAGTGCTGATCATTAAACCATCAGCTGGTTCGGAGGAACGTTCTCGTCAAATTGATGTTCCGGCTCGCGTTGCTGTTGAATACGGATATCCGACGATTCTGCCTTTTTCTGGAGGCGCAGAGACTGGAACGCCGGCTCAAGCAACGAGGGCGACGCGTCACAGGATGTTTCGTCTGTACCGGCTCTTGTAACCGTACCGTCGATCTCATTTTCCGAGACGGCGGCCAATATGCTACTATATTTGCGATGAAGCGTGGCAAGATTGTTCTGAATAAAGACCTTGTGATCCGTTAATCGCTCAACTACCAGAAGAAGGGAATCATTTGCCGAATCGTATTCAGCCTGNGTGCTCGCAGCAAGCGTTCGCCATTCTGTTCTTGCATGCTCTATGGCTTTCTGGCTGTTCGCTACGGTTTCCTGGATATTGTTTCGAAGATCGCAAATTTCCTCTTGGATTCGAGCATTCTTCTCCGAAGCGTCTGCGAGTCTCTTAGCGAGAGACTCGCGCTCGGCATTGTAGGTATTTTCGAGCCGTTGGAGCTTAGCTGTAAGGACGCGATTGTTTTCGCGCTGTAGTAATATTTTCTCCTCCACCATGCGGATCGCGTCTTGCAACTCCAGTACTTCGCTATTCAATCTCTCCAGGTTCTCAGTTACCTGTTGCATATGCTCACGCAAGGCATCCTGTATAGTAGAATGAATTTTTTGAGCGTCGGCACTGCTAATGTTCTTGTCGATCGTAGAGGGCAGAACACCGTTGAGTGTGCGTGTTTCCTGGACTCCAACGCGTTCCACAAGCGCGTGAATCCGGCGCAAAAGCTCATCTATCTTGCCTTGCAATGTCTCCTTGTCGCACAAAAGTTCTTTTCGACGTGCTTCTTCTTCTTCGCGCTTTTGCTGGGCGCGGTCGAGCGCCGCTCGCAGTTCGCGACGGCGACGCGATATACGCTCTACGTCGATGGATAAGTTTTGCTGCGCTTCCATTTTGTCTTTGAGTCCTTTCAGTTGCTCTATAAGACTGGTGACCTCTCTGGCTTTTTCCTGGACTTCCTCTTCGCGCTCGGCTAATTTTTTCTCCAGCATACTCTTGTGGGCCGTCAACTGTGCAATGAGTTTCCGAAATTTCTCGATATCCGAAAGGTAATCTTCCCTTCGTTGGCTCAGGTCAGAGATCCGGGACTCATTCTCTGAAACCGCCAACTGTGCTCGCTGTAGCTGATTTTCGAGGTTTTGCATCTGAAGTTCAAGGTCGCGCGAGCGAGAAGTTGCAGCCGAATTGCGGGAGCTAAATACTCCTTCGAGCTCATTGTCAAACTCTTCAAAATCGTCCGAGCCTGCGAGGAATGAAGAATATGTGGCAGAGACGTATTCGAAGAAAACCTCCTCATCTGCTCGCGCTTTTAATTCGATGGATGCCTCGTCGTCAGCAGTTGTCTCTGCCTCGGGATCGGCCGCTCCATCGAGAATACCGACAGAAAACATGATGCGCTTCATCTGCCGAGTTTTGATAGCGCTGTGTTCCACATCGAAAATCAGCAGCTCCACGAGCCAGGCCAAGCACCCGAGCAGCGTTGGCCAAGTGTGTGGGGACCCTACCGCATAGAGCGCAGACTTGCTCACGTTAAAAGGGTATTTCAAGCGCTTCAGCAAGACCGGAACTTCGTCCTCGAACTTGGACGTCCACTGAAAATGCGGGTCAAGCCGTCGAATCAGAAAAGTAAAAATGGACTGAAAATCCTTTGCCGAAGGGCTCGACAGAGTCTTCAGAGAAACCGGATGGTCATAGTGGTGCTCTGTCAAATAGCAAATTAAACTCTTCATGCAAGCTTGCATATACTGTCGATCGGAGAGAGGTCTCGGATCGGTGCGCATGCCAGTGACCCCATATGAAACAGACTTAACGCTTTTCATCGTGCTTGCTGGCGTTCGCGGAACTGTGTTCTCGCAGTCGAAAGCCGTCGTCTGCAGACGCGCCCCCGGGCCCAAGGACATCCTCCTTGGGTTCGGCTGCCACTTCGTCGCAGACAAAGTGGTCGCAGACATTGGACCGGGGGCCTCAAGTTGCCGAAGCTGCTCTGCGAACATAAGCGGCGTGCTCCCACCAAAGCAGCACAACGGGAATCCATCCCTGGGGACTGTGCGTTTTTGAATTTTTGAACGGCTCGATCAGCCGCGGCGCCGGTACCCTGGGTCGCTTCTGCGACAGCGCNATTGAAACGCACGCCATGCTCATGGTGCTGAGACGCTTTGTTCTGGGTTCTACCAAGCAGAACACGCTACAATGTTTGTGTCCCATGTATGGGGAATAACAATAGGCGACAAGCAAGGAAACAAAGTGGGATTTATCTGCCCGAAACCGATGATAAACAGGAGAACCCGACGGACAGAGAAAGACCGTTTCTTCCAGCGCAACGGCTTCAACGGTGTGCCTCTGGGCTCGGCACCGTGCTCTAAACGAAAGCAAAGGAGGAATAAATTCCGTTCCGCACCATTTTATCTGCAGAATGTTGTGATGATTGTACGCTTTCGGCCAGAATCTTTTGTTGAATCTGCACGGCGTGCGCGAGACTCGGAGGAGATAGAGTTCGTGCGGAAGCACGGCGTATCCCTTGTCAAGCGAGCTACTGGGTACTTAGCGAGAGGCGTGCGAGATAAGGCCAGCCATGATATGGCCTGTGTTGTTTTTCTTTTCGGCACGGGGTCCATTGTATTTCTTCTCCAACTCATCAACTCGATACCATGTGCCTCTACAGCGTTTGAGCTCTTTGGCGTCATATCCGCATCGCTCATTGCTTGGAAGTCTCTAATGCGACTGAGCAGCGTAAATGGTAAGAATTCGAGCAAGGGGACCCAGCCTTGGGCCGAATTTTTCAGAATCCGCAACCGGCCATAGACTCTTTCGTCGTAGCGGATCAGGATGCAGCGAAAGTCGTGGGATTCGGTTTCTTAGGGTGCGTGAGCGACGAGTCCACCCATGTCCCCTGGAGCGCGCCATTTCCTCTTGCGGCTAGGGAGAAGCGTCTGATTCGTCAGCTTGCGGCAGCAGAAAAGCACAAGACTCTGTACATATTGGTTTTTGCCTGATGTCCTTATCAGAAACACAGCCCATGCACCAACAAAAACATAAAGCAAGCGTTTCCCAAATCAGCCCTCATCCGCCGGTTTCTAAATAGCATCTTTCACTAGAGGCTCGTGAAAGGTTTTGTGCAGCCTTGCAGATTTAAGCGGGCCAATACCAGGAACAGATGCGAGCTCTTCTGCGCTAGCCGTAAGCACCCTGCGTAGGCTGCCAAAATGTCGCAGAAGAATTGCGGCATCCGCCCGATTCACCGCGCGAGAGTTTGTAAGGAACGCTGCTGCCCGATGGAAAAGCAGATCTCCTCGCTGTACCGAGTCACCGGAGCCTTCGATGCGCGTCTCAGAGCCTCGGGGCCCCAGCAACGGACCTTGTAAACTGTCCGATGCCTTACCTTCTTGGACTTTGTAGCTCTCGAGTATTCGTGCTGCCTCGTCCAGATTCCATGCCACCATTAGAGTCAGCTCTTGAATGAGGCACATTTTCTCTAGCTTGGCGAGTGGCGATCCCTCCGGGATTCCATCCTCACTCGCTCCGGAACCGAAGAAGACGCCGCCCTCGCTGTCCATCAGAAGCAAAAGTATTCGCAAGCGGAAGGATCTTCGTCCAAGCTTCCGAACTCTATCGTATATATAGTCCGGTCGCAGAAGGTGAAACTTCATTGAAAGGAAGAAGGCGCAGGTATAGCTACCCAGAAGAAAGTCTGCGAAACGGAACTCCCCAAACTTCCACGGAACGTCCCGAAAGTGTTTCAAGAGCGGGTTACCTCTTTGAGTAAGGCTTACAAGTATATGCGATTTCGACTGCGCCTGTAGAACCTCAAGCTGGCGAAGAAAATCTACGCTTCCACTAAAAGCCGCAAACTCAACTGACTTCGGCGAGCTTGACGCGTTGAGATCCAGGGCGCCTGGCAGTTCTTTGGCTCTAGTGGGTGCGTAACCATGATTTGCACTCCTTTCTCTTATGGTTTCAATCAAGTCGACACTCTTTGCGGAGCGTCTCGCCCGTTTGGCGCCTGGAGAAGTGACTGCGTGCAAGCTCGACTGCGTGCCGCTGCGTGCTGGACTTGAACCGGCAGCGGCAGAGGAGTCTGCACACGTTTCCGTTCGGCTGCATTTTGTTTGCTTCATCGTTGATGTACCGTTTCTTCCGCACAGTTGCGCCTTCCGTGTGCTGGTCTTGCCGCAAGTTCGCTGCAAACATCCGCTTACATGCGTGG
>JGI24721J26819_10003121_pt1 | contig 17883 bp, 18 predicted proteins | sample YelNatPaOPGAMG01_FD_26819 | JGI IMG/M metagenome (IMG submission 26819) | reverse complement strand
AAAGATGAACAGGAGCGCGTGTTTGATGATCCGCCGCCCGGCAAAACCAAAGTTGTTATCGCAACGAACATTGCAGAAACAAGCGTTACCATCGACGGCATTACAGTCGTCATCGATTCAGGCCTTGCCAAAATAAATTATTACAATCCAAAGACTTTTACTGCTAGTCTTATCGAAACCCCAATATCCAAGGCATCCTGCAACCAGAGGAAGGGAAGGGCGGGGCGTACGCGCCCTGGTATCTGCTACAGGCTTTATTCGATTAAGGATTTCGAGTCGAGGCCTTTGTATCCCACTGAAGAAATTCATCGCACCGATCTTTCGGAAGTTCTGCTTCGCATGGCGGAGCTTGGCATCACAGATTTCGAACATTTCGATTTTATCACCAGGCCACCCAAAAGTGCCATACGAGGCGCAATCGAAGTACTGAATCTGCTCGATGCGCTCAATCCTGACCGTACATTAACCCGAATCGGCGAAATGATGTGCGCCTTTCCGCTTTTGCCAAAGCTTTCCCGCATGATAGTTGAAGCTATCTTGAAATATCCCGATGTCATAGCCGAAACCCTGATTGCTTCTGCCTTTCTCTCGACTACCAGCCCCTACATTCTGCCGCCTGGCGAGGAGACGGAAGCGCGCGCTGCGCACCATCAGTTCCGGGACCCAATGGGAGACTTTGCATCGTATCTGCGGCTCTACGAAGCATTTACAGCTACGCGGGACAAGGCTAGATTCTGCGAACGCAATTATCTGGATGAGCGTACCCTGCATGAAATTGTGCGGATACGGGAACAGCTCGAGCTGATTGTGTCCGATCTCGGTGTACCAATCGGATCGGGGGGCGCAATAGCTGATTATATCTGCGCGGTAAGCAGGGGTCTCATCCAATTCGTGTGCGCCAGGCAGGGGCGAGGAATGTTTCGCTCTCTTACAGCGGAGAGAATACAGATACACCCTGGATCGGTCATGTTCAGACAGGATGCCGATTTCATCGTTGCAGGCGAAATCGTTCGGACAACGAGGATGTATGCGATGTCGGTATCGCCATTGTCGAAAGCCCAATTGTATCGAATTTCTCCAGAGCTTGCGGATAAGCTGATACGCCTGAGGCAGGGAGAGCCAATACCTCAGCACAGCAGAGAAAGAGATTCATATCTGAGTCGAAATCATAGAGAAAGCCAAAAAGACCGACGAAAATCCGAAGTACCCAGCCATGACCTGACACGGACAGAAAAGCTCGAATCGCTTGTTCTGGGTGGAGAGGTTTTCCCGATCGAGGGAAAGAAAGCATCTGCTCGAACGGTCGTACTGGACTGGAATCGCCTGAAGCGTATCGTTTCGCAGATAGGCCCTGCTGACGAAGACATTGGGAAGGGGCTCAAAGCAAGGGTCGAATGGGGTAAGTACCAGCTTTTTGGAAACGAGAAATTCTCCACTGTGCTGAAGGCTCTCAAATGGATGGATATCGAAAAAGATCTTTCTTCGGGTTGGCCAAAGCACAAGAATTATTCGTTTGAAGTGGATAAAAGCGAGAGCGATGAAGACAGCATGAGAAAAAGAAAGCGCACACTCGAGGAGCTCACTGATGCTCTCGGTTCAGTACTGCATGTCGCAAAAGTAGGAAAGACCGGAAAGCTGGGATTCATTGGTCTGTATTCGGACGAAGCAGGCAATTTTTGGTTTCAGCCGACCCGTTCCTTTTCGGAAGCCCTGAATCAGAGCTTGGCAAGTGCAGAATTGCTTGTCGACTATGCGAAGGAGTACGGGCTTGAAACCGAGCTCAAAGATAAAATTGGCTCGCTCTATCGCAGGCTGAATGATTTTTTCAGCGCTTTATGAACATGAGTTCATATGCGCTGCGACCAGATTCATGTGCATGGCTTTCGAATTTGGTTACTGGGCGCCATTCCTGGCGAGGCGCAAAGCCTTCATAGCGATTCGCGAGCAGTGTGCAGGATTCGAGCGCATTTTTTGCAGATTCGCCATATTCCTCGATATCGGTGACAAAATAGAGATAGCCGCTCGGCACAAGCTTTTCTGCCATCAGGCATACGACAGCCTTTTGCATGAGCCTGCGCTTGTGATGCCGTTTTTTGGGCCATGGGTCAGGATAGAAGATGTGGATGCCCGCCAGGCTTTCTGCAGGAATGGCCGTGCGCAGGACCTCAAGCGCATCGTGTTGGATAATTCGCACATTGGCAATATTGTGCTCATGCAGATCCATAATGAGTCTTCCTACGCCAGGCGCGTGAATTTCGATGCCAAGGTAGTTGAATTGGGGTCTGACCCCTGCTATTTGCCATGTTGCCTGGCCCATTCCAAAGCCGATTTCGAGAATGACTGGTTTCTGTTCATCGAAAAGTTGTGCAAAATCGAGCGGAAGGGGTGTAAAGGGAATGAGGTAATCTGGTCCCCAGACCTCGATTGCCCGCCGCTGGGCGTCGGTCAGTCTGCCGGATCGGACAACAAAGGATCGCACGCTGCCGTCGAGAAGCTGGCTGCCTTCGAGCGGGGCGCTCTTGTGTGGCTGGGTGTCTCCGGTTTCCTTTGCGTCATCGCGAGCCATTGAGCTCTTTCCTTGCAGCATCGCCTATAGCAGAAAAATCGGCAATTTCGATATTTTCGCGCCGACCAAGAACGCGCAGAGTATAGGGCTTGGCCGCGTTGCCGACAAAAAGCGCGAGCGGAATATGTTTTCGCTCTGCATAGGTATATTGGGCCACTACCTTCTTGGGCTCGGGGAAAACTTCGACCGCTAAGCCATCGGCCCTCAGCAAATTGGCAAGTCTATGCATTTCCGGCAGCTGCGTCTCCTCCTGATTGATAATGAGGATTTGGGTGGATTCACCCGACACAAGAGTCTTGCCAATTGCCTCGAGTGCGGCCATAAGCCTGTCAAGGCCAACAGAAGCGCCGACCCCCGGGAGCTTCTTGTCGGTATAAAGGCTTGCTAGTTCATCATATCTGCCACCTGAGCAGACCGAGCCGATTTCGGGCATGGCGGCCAGAGTGGTTTCCAGCACCATGCCTGTGTAGTAATCCAGCCCGCGCGTGATGCTGGGATCGAGTACCATGCGATTTTCGAAACCTGCAGCGGAAACACACTCCATAATCCTGAGCATTCGGCCTTTTGCGATGTCCGCCGCCTGGTCATTCTTAGCACAAAAACTGCGCATTTTATCGAGAGTCGCCTCGAAAGAATCCTCTTTTCGGATGAATTCGAGAATATCGCGTGCCAGCGGGCTGCCAACAAGCGAAGAGAGCGCATCGGCTGTCGCCTGCTGCCCAATCTTTTCGAGCTTATCGACTACCCGCAGGATATCGACAGATTTGTCAGATGCCTCGATATGCGCAAGAAATCGATTGAAAAGGGCTCTGTGGTTGACGCGGAGGCTGAAATCGCCGACGTGGAGTCTTGTCATCGCTTGAGCGGCAGTAAGCACGATATCTGCATCGGCCGATGCGGAATCGGTACCGACAATATCGAAATCACATTGCATGAATTCGCGGTATCTGCCGCGCTGCGTATTTTCGCCTCGCCAGACTTTTGCGATGTGGTATCTTCTAAACGGTAAATACAATTCATCAACATGCTCGGCCATGAATCGAGCAAAGGGAACCGTGAGATCGAAGCGCATGGCAACATCCCGCTCTCCATGATCGACAAAGCGGTACACCTGTTTGTCGGTTTCGCCTCCACCTTTGCCAAGGAGAATTTCTGCATACTCGAGGACAGGTGTATCAATCGGTACAAAGCCAAATGAAGCAAACACCTGTTCGAGTTTCTTTATGAGAGAAGCGCGCGCCATTTCGGCATCGGGCAGAAAATCACGGAAGCCCTTAAGGACTCTCGGAGTTATGGTCGGCATAGATATCTCCATCTTGGACACATACTTCGCAATGCGCCGCTATTATGAAAATAAATCGCCAGCCGTGCAAGCGGGCAATGCTTGCTATTCACAATCTTTTGTGCTATAAAACAATGCCCTCTTTATCCGGCAGTATTGGCTGGATCATGCGCGCCCGTATGGGCGTAAACGTCCACAGGGAGGATTGAATGAGACAGTACGAACTCGTAACGGTCTTGAACTCCGAAGAGGATCAGTTCAAGGCNGGTAAACAAGCAGTCNCCGATCTGCTCGCACAGTTCAAGGCGATCGATGTCAAAGAAGAAGATATGGGAGACAGACCTCTCGCATATCCCATCAAAAAGAAAACGCGTGCACACTATGTTTTATACCGGATGAGTCTCGAGCCGGCATCCATGGTTGCCCTCGAGCGCGCAATCATGCTGAGCCCAGCGATTCTGAAACATCTGGTAGTAAAGGTCGAAAACTGAGGCTGAACCTAGAAATCGGGTAAGGAGCACATTGTGAGCGATATCAATGTAGTAGTGCTGGTTGGACGCCTTACGCGCGACAGCGAGTTGAAGTATACCCCCTCAGGGTATGCTATTTGCCGCTTTTCCATTGCGGTCAATCGTTCTAAAAAGCAGGACGATGGGTGGGTGGATGAACCGCATTATTTCGATATCGAATTCTATGGGAAAAGTGCGGAAGCATTGAGCAAGTATCTTCTCAAGGGTCGTCAGGTCGCTGTACAGGGAGAGCTTCGTCAGGATCGATGGGAAAAAGATGGCCAGCAGCGATCGAAGGTGGTCATCGTTGCTTCAACAATNCGCCCGCTGGGATCGCAGCCGCAAGGCCAAGGCACAGATGCCGGCAATGCTAGAAAATATGCTCCTGATTCCGTGCCCGCCAAACCCGAACCTTCAAATGGCCAAGCATCGATTCCTCCAGGAGTCGATGAGTTCACCGACGATATTCCGTTCTGAAAGGGGATTGTCGTCACAATCATCGCAAACAACAGGAGATTAGTATGGATGAAATGAAAGATATCGAAGATGCAAAGGTCTCTCGTCCCGAAGCAGATCAGCAGGACGCGCGCAGAGATCAGGATGACCGCAACGGTCCTCGCAAGGGCAAAGGCTTTTTCAGAAAGAAAGTCTGCCGGTTCTGCACGCAGAAAGTCGTTATCGACTATAAAGATGCAGACATGCTTCGCAGGTATACAACCGAGCGTGGGAAGATCCTTCCTAGGCGCATCACCGGCACCTGCTCGAAGCACCAGAGAGAGCTTGCTGTCAACATCAAGAGAGCACGAGCACTTGCTCTGCTCCCATATGTCGTAAAGTAATTCGAATGTAAAGAAGCTTGAGCGCATTGGCGACTATGGAAATACACGATAGCATGGATCCGATACCTGTTCGCGCAAACCGCAGAAAGATTCCGGTATGGGTTTCTGCAGGAGTGCTGTCGGGCTTGTTCTATGCAAGCGGATTCATTGCGGTGGCATTTCTGGTACCTGTCCAGTTTGCATTTGCAAAAGATGGCAAAAAAGAGGGTTTGCTTTCGATGCTTGCTTCGCTGGCAGTGATAGGAATCGGAAATGTGATACGTCTTTCCAGTCTTGGCTTCATGCAGTTTTCCGCCCTTGTGCAGACCTTTCTTCCGCCATTGCTTTTGCTCTTTGGAATTGGCATTCTGAATCTGCTTGCGGTCGATAGCTGGAAAAAAGTCATTGCAGTGAGCATTGCTCTGGCGATTATTTTCGGGTTTTTGCTGAAAGCCAGTATAGGCACGCAAGAGGTACAGCAAGCGATTGCAAGCATCATCCTCCAGCTTCTTGGGTCTTCAGGTGCACAGCTGCCTGATGCTGCTACTGTTGCAAGGGACTATGTGGCGCCCGCAGTCGAAGTCATTTTGAACTGCTATGGAGCGCTGCTTTTCCTCATGCTCGCTGCAAGCTGGTCGATTGGCAATCGCCTTGGGAAAAGGGACACAGGCGCTGAAGGAACAAGCCCTAAGGGGTCCATTCGTTCGATGGTTGTTCCTCGCTGGCTGCTCTGGCCCAGCATTCTTGCGTGGGGATTACTGCTTGTGGTGCTGTATGGCCACAGACAGGGAGCCTTGGCAATTATCGCGTGGAATGCATCGCTCGCTGCAGCATCTTGGTATGCGCTTCAAGGCATTGGTTTGATATCATATTTTTTTGAATCGAAAGGCATGCATCGCACAACCGGCTTGATGCTGGTTTTGCTGATCCTGCTCATTCTGCTCGACAGAAAAGTCGGGCTGGCAGTTGCAATTCTAATGCCGGTACTTGGTGTATCGGAGGTGTGGTTGCAATATCGAATACGAAAAGGAGCCTGAACATGAAAGTCATATTAAATCAGGACATTCCCAACCTGGGCGAAATTGGTGACATAAAGGAAGTTGCGGCAGGCTATGCTCGCAATTATCTTCTGCCCAAAAAACTGGTAATGGTATACAACGAAAAATCCGCCGCAATGCTTCAGAAGCGCCAGGCAGAAATTCTGGCCATCAAGGAGCAAAAGAGNCTCGCCTCTCGTTCCCTCAAAGAGAAACTGGAAGCAGATACGCTGGTTATCAGCATGCCAGCAGGCAGCAATGGCAAACTCTACGGTGCGGTCACCAATCATACAATCGCCGATGAGCTTTTGAAGAAAGGCATCGAAGTGGATCGCAAAAAGATAGAAGTTCCCGGCCGCTCAATCAAATCTGTTGGCAATTACAAAATCGCAATCAAGCTCTACGAAAAGGATGAGGCAGTACTCCGCNTTTCCATTGAGGCACTGGCTGTCGCCTCGGCCGAGGAGAAAAAGGCCGGCGAAGGCGAAGCGAAAAAACACAGACCTCGCCGCCAGCGCACAGAAACCGAACCAGCAACCGCTGAAGAACAGGCAGCAGCATTCGAAGCAGCAGTCAATCGCGGCCAGCTCAGCTGATTAAACCGCTGGAAAGCCGGAGCATTCAATAATCCCGCTCGCCTTCAAGGGGGCGGGATTAAATTTTATGCTGGTGCAGTTTTATTTGGTTTGAAATCAAGATATGATGATGCGAGGAGCTGAATAATGGCTGGCCTGCCTTTGAAAGACAATTTGCCGCTTTACAATGCCGATGCCGAGCAGGCNTGTTTGGGAGCCTTGCTCATAGATCCTGAAAGCATGAATACNGTGCTGAGGTATCTCCGCCCGGAAAGCTTTTACGAGCCGTCCAACCAGGAAACCTTTGAAGCGCTCATTTCCCTTCATGAAAAAGGGCAAAAACCGGACCTCATTACTCTTTCTGAAGAACTGCGCAGCAAAGGCAGCCTTGACCGCATTGGAGGAACAGCGTATATCGCAAGTCTTGCGTCGTTTACTCCTTCGGCGGCAAATGTCGAGTATTATGCCAGAATTGTTCANGAAATGGCCACCAGGCGCCGTCTTATCCAGCTTGCTGCGGAAATGGCCGCCATGGCTCATGAAGAGACAATGGACATAGACAGGGTCCTGGACGAGCTGCAGGCAAAGATTTTCGAGATTTCGCAGAACCGCAGAACTATCGACTATCATTCGGCGAAAGAAATTGTTACTGAAACAATGCTGCTCATCGAAAAGCTGAGCACAAATCCCGAAGCATTCACGGGAGTACCGACTGGTATCACCGACCTCGATGCTATGACGAGCGGCCTTCAGAATTCAGAATTCGTTGTCATAGGCGCGCGCCCTTCAGTCGGGAAAACAGCGCTCGCGCTTACCATTGCGGCTCATGCTTCCATAGACCTGAAAATACCGACGGCATTCTTTTCCTTGGAAATGTCCGAATCGGCCATTATGCTCAGGCTTATTTCATCGGAAGCGCGGATACCCGCAGAACGCATCCGCACTGGCAGAATCCGGACGACCGACTACGACAGCCTTATGGAAGCTGCCGCTAGAATCTATGAAGCTCCGCTCTACATTGTCGATATGCCAAACATGAAGCTGCTCGAGCTCAGAACAATGGCACGAAGGCTTGTACTCGAGCGCGGAGTGAAGATTCTTTTTATCGATTATTTGACGCTGATTACGCATGAAAACGCAGACCTGCCGCGCTGGGAACAAATATCTGCCATTTCCCGATCACTCAAGGCGCTCGCGCGCGAATTGGATATTCCGGTCGTAGCCCTTTCGCAACTCAAGCGCGAAGCTGAGGGCAAGCAACCGACTCTGGCTGACCTGAGAGAATCTGGCTCAATAGAACAGGATGCTGATTTGATTCTCTTTTTGCACCGAGAGAGGGAGATGAACAAGGCACACGACCAGCAGAGCGATCAGGTCGAGACAGATCTCATTATTGCCAAGCAGCGCAACGGCCCTATCGGCAAGACTTCAGTCTGGTTCAAGAGCAGCTATGCGAAATTCGTGAATATGGAGCGGCACGAACATAAATAGGCACGAATGACAGGTTTTGCCGTCTTCTGTTATTTGAATTCAGCGCGCTTATCTTCCGGTAAAAAAGAATATATCGCTCATCGTAGCAATCACAAACAGAACGAGCACAAATGCAGCTCCGATGAATTGGTACCGATACAGCGTTTTTGCGCTGAGCGGGCGCCTTCGGGCTAGTTCGATGAAAAAAACGAGGATCAAGCCGCCGTCCAGAACGGGCAGAGGAAGCAGGTTCATTATGGCAAGCCCGACAGATAGAAACGCAAGAAAGCTCAACACCGGAACAAGTCCTGCCAATCCTTCTACCTTTATTTGCTCTGAAGCTGCTGTACCGATCAGGTAGGTAATGCGTGCAGGCCCCGAAACAGCCTTGAAAACATTGACGCCGCGGAACAGAAGCCCGATGCTCTTAATCGTCAAAGTAAAGGTGGACAGGGTTTCCTTTGCCCCTTTTGCTATTGCATCAGGCAGCGAAGAGGCTTTATCTGTGCGAGTTATACTGACAAAGGAAATGCCGGTTTCTTCAAGCGATTTTGCGATGATGGTGGTGCTGATATTTTGGCCGTTGCGCTCGATTGTCAATTCAATAGGGCCATTGGCTGCTTTGAATGAATTCATGAGATCTATTGTGTTACGGATGGGCTTGCCATTTGCAGAAATGATTTTGTCGCCAGGCCTTAAGTCGGCAATGGCCGCGGGGCTTTGTTCCTTAACCGAAGAAACAAGAGGATCTATCCATGGGTATACGCCGATTACTCCAGCCCCAGTATTTGAATCAAGCCGTGGAGTTACCGTCAAATGCTGAATAGAGCCATTGCGCAGTATCTGGACAGAAAGCGTCTTGCCGGGATTGCTCGCGATGATTTCCTGAAGATCGCTGTAATCGCGGATAGGCCGGCCATCGATAGACTGCAGTATGTCTCCTGTCTGCAAGCCTGCCATATCTGCTGGGTTGGGAGATCCGGCCTGCATGGTTGCACCTGTTTCGCTCGAGAGCACGATTTTGTTGGGCGCAGTCTGAATGGTTGTACCAATGGCGACAACGAAAGTAAAAACGAGCACTGCAAAAACCATGTTGAAAAACGGCCCTGCGAGTGCAATCGCGATACGCTTGAGCGGATGTGCGGCATAGAAACTTCCCTTATCGGCAGGAATGAAATCAAGCTTCTGCTCGATCGCTGCCCGAAATCCATCCTCACCTTTCAATTTGCAGTAACCACCGATTGGCAGGATCCCTAGCCGCCATTCTGTTTTTTTGCCTTTATGTGTAAGAAGCGCAGGCCCCCAGCCCACTGAAAATGCTTCTACATCGACACCTACTGCCCGTGCAACCAGAAAATGGCCGAATTCATGCACTATTACTACCAGCGAAAGGCCGATAAGGCCGAGAATAATCGTCACCATGCAATATGCTCCACAAGTTCCTCTGCGATCTGTCGCGCTTTCGTGTCGATATCGAATATATCTTCGAACGAACTGACAGGCAAATTCCAGGAATGTTCGAGCGTTTCGGATACAACCTGCGCTATTTGCGTAAAGCGTATTCTTGCAGCTTCGAAATGGGCAACCGCAATTTCGTTTGCGGCATTATAGGCGATGCAGGCTGCATCTCCTGCATCCATCGCATTCCTTGCAAGCCATACAAGGGGATACCGGTCGCGCTCAGGTTCAAAGAATTCGAGTATTTTTCCAGCAAGTTCCGCATTCCCGAATGGAGAGGGATATACGTGGGGCCAATATAATGCAGCATGGATGGGAAGGCGCATGTCAGGTTCGGAAATCTGTGCATAGAGTGCTCCATCGAAGGTGCGGACCATTGCATGCACATAGCTCTGGGGGTGTATGAGAACTCGAATATGTTCTTGAGGCATATCGAAAAGCTTTGATGCTTCCATGAGCTCGAGCCCCTTGTTTGCCATTGTGGCAGAATCGATGCTTATCTTTCTTCCCATTTTCCAGACGGGGTGCCTGCATGCATCGTCGGCCGTCATTTCTGCAAGCTGTTCGAGAGGCAGGGTGCGGAAAGGCCCGCCGGATGCCGTAATAGTCAGCTCTGCAATTGCATGCATGCCGATTTTCTGGGTGAGTTGGAACAATGCGGCATGCTCTGAATCGACTGGTATTATGGACAATCCGTTCTCGTCGGCAAGCTGTTTTAGGAGCCGGTACCCCATGACAATCGATTCTTTGTTTGCAAGCGCCAGATTCATCCTGTTTTGCAAAACGAGAATCGATGCAGGCAGCCCTGCTGCTCCTGCTATTCCATTCACGACAATATCTGCATGAACAGCAGATAAAAGTTGTGCAAGCGATTCGGGGCCGGCCCAATCTGCCTCCCCTGGCGCGCGGGCAACATCTCCTGTGTATGCCGAGCGTGCATGCGGAAATTCATTTTTAAGCGACAGCAGAACCTTGTCATTGCGGTGAACAGAAAAACCAACGAGCACAAGAGGGTCTTCAGTGGCAGCACTCTGTCGTATGACCTCGATCGATTGTCTGCCGATAGAGCCCGCGGCTCCAAGGATTATTATTCGTTTTGGCATTGTGCTATGTTTCCGGGTTCTTGCATCATATGCTTTCCTGTCATAAAAAGAAAAGCCGAGCGAGATACGAGAACGCAACAAAAAAAGGCGCGCTGAAATAGAGGCTGTCAAAGGAATCCAGCACACCACCTCGCCCAGGTACAATTACGCCTGAGTCCTTTACGCCTGCGGATCGTTTGAGCGCACTTTCGAAGAGATCGCCGACGATTACGAAAAAAGCCATGCCCGTTCCGAGCATCAGGCTGAGTGCCAGATACCTCGAACCTTCTGGCTTCCATGAGCCCGCCAGCGGTCCCAGCCCCAGAAATGCTCCGGCGATCGAGCCAAGTGCGCCGCCAATGAACCCGGCTACACTCTTATTCGGCGAGACATCGACAACATTTCTTCGCTTGCCAAAGAGTTTCCCAAAAAGCCATGCCAGGCTGTCATTGCCGAAGGTAAGAAGGGCAAAACTGATAATCGCATGTTTGGCATCAGGAAAACCAGCCACGATGAGCATGAGAAAACCAGGCAGGATGCCGGCATAGAGATGCACAAGCGAAATGGAGCCCGCGTTCGACAAAAGCAGCGGAAAAGATTCCTTTTTGCTGAAGGCGACTGGAGAGAGCACAATCGTCAAGCACAATATCGATGTCAAAAAAAGGACAGCTGCGGCTTCCAGAGGACGGGCTCCCGCTATGCAAGCGACATATACAGCCAATGACTGCACGAGCCCGACAATCGTGACGAAATCCCCGGGCTCGGCGCGCCCTGACATGCGGAGCATCGCCCGAAGCTCAAGCGAAGAGAGATACTGGACCACAAGCACGAGAAGTGCGAGCAGGGCGTAATGGCCAAATGGCAAAAAGAACAGAACAAGTACAAAAAGAGGGATGCCTCCAAAAAAAAGGAGGAGTCTCGAACGGGTATTCGCATTCAATGAGCTGCTCCAAAACGGCGTTCGCGGTGCGAATAATCGGCAAGCGCAGCATGAAAATCTTCCGGCATGAAATCGGGCCAATACTTGGACGAAAAATAGAGCTCGCTATACGCCGACTGCCACAACAGGAAATTGGAAAGCCTCATTTCACCACCTGTTCTGATTATAAGATCGGGGTCGGGTATTTCGGGATGGTCGAGGAATTGCTGGATAGCATTTTCATCGATATGTGGTCTGTCGGTTTGGACGAGGCGCTGTACGGAACGCACGATTTCATCCCTCCCGCCATAATTGATTGCCAGATTGACAGTGAGCGCATGGTGGTGCTTTGTGTCTTCGATAGCCTTATCCAGCTCGATAAGTACTTCGCTCGGTAAGCCTGCCCGATCCCCGGAATGGACTATCCGGATTTCGTTTTCGCGATAGAAATCGAGTTCTTTGGTCAGGTGCACACGAATCAGCGACATCAGAAAGCCGACTTCCTGTGTGGTCCGTTTCCAGTTCTCTGTCGAGAAGGTATAGAGAGAAAGGAATTTCACACCTTCTTTACGGGCAGCGAGCACAATTCTCTTTGCTGCTTCGAGGCCTTTCTGGTGGCCTTCGGTGCGTGGCAGACCTCTCGCTTTTGCCCATCGCCCATTGCCATCCATAATGATTGCGACATGCGATGGCACGCGATTTTCATTCATTTCAGGAAACCCTTACACTTCCATTATCTCTTTTTCTTTTGTTTCGAGAATTTGACCGATTTGCGCGATGTAGGCATCTGTCAGCTTCTGCAGTTCGGCCTCTTCCTTTTTTACTGCATCTTCTGCTACTCCGCCGGCGCTCTGCAGCTTTTTGAGCTCTTCAAGCCCTTCGCGTCTGATATTCCGTATGGCCACGCGCGATTGTTCGGCAATATTGCGGGCAGTTTTGACGAGTTCTTTTCGCCTTTGCTCAGTAAGCGGCGGAATTGCGATGCGGAGGACTTTGCCGTCATTCGAGGGGTTGAGGCCCAAGTCGGATTTCAGAATGGCCTTTTCAATCTCGCTGAAGAGCGAGCGGTCCCACGGCTGAATGACGATGAGCCGAGCTTCGGGAACAGAAATGGTCGCTACCTGGGAGAGCGGCGTTTTTTGACCGTAGTAATCGACACGAACTTTATCGAGGAGGGCAGGGGATGCACGGCCTGTCCTTATGGCATTGAATTCATCGTGGAGCGCGCTGACTGTCTTTTTCATTCTCTCTTCATATGCAGCTTTGATCGATTCCATACTTCCTCCCTGATCCCAATAAAGTAGGCTCGAAAAGGGCGGCCGGAAAGACCGCCCTTGCCATGCCCAGCCTTATGCCGGCGTTGTACTAGTTCTGTCCAACCTTTGCGAAATAATAATCGACAATGGCAAGCGAAAAGCCGGTTTCTTTCGAAATGTGTGCAAGAGCATCCGCAACAGATACTTTTTCGTCGCGAACGAAACCCTGGTTCATGAGGCAAACCTCTGAGAGCAGTTTCTTTACCTTTCCTGCAAGTATGCCTTCGATAACCTTTGCTGGCTTGCTCTTCATTTTTTCATCGAGCTCAACTTGTTTCTGGAAAATCTCCTTTTGCTCAGCGAGCCAACTTGCGGGAACCTTGGATTCCTCGAGGAACATAGGGTTGAATGCAGCTACATGGAGCGCCACATCATGGACAAAAGAAGCAACCTTTTCATTGTTGAATGCATTCGGGTCATTCGCTCTGAATTTTACAACCACACCTATTCTGCCTTCTCCATGAAGGTAGGAATGAAGATGCTCGTTTATGCCTGCATTGAAATAGGCAACACGCTTGAGCGCAATATTTTCCTTGATGAGCGAAGCTATGTCCTTTACCATCGATTCAAGGCTTTCATTCTGGCTCGCTGCTTTCTGAGCAAGCGCAGTTTCGGCTATTTTCGTTCCTGCATCGATGAAATCCTTGTTTCGAGCCACAAAATCCGTCTCGCACGCAAGTTCGACAAGCGAGAGTTCGTGCTCGTTCCGGGCAACGAAAATACGGCCCTCGTTCGTTGCACGACCTGCCCGTTTTTCTACCCCTGCCATGCCCCATTCACGAAGGAGCTTTTCAGCAGCTTCAAAATTGCCGTTTGACTCCGTAAGGGCTTTCTTGCAATCCATCATGCCTGCGCCGGTTCGCTCGCGCAGCGCTTTTACATCAGAAGCTTTGATTTCCACGTTATTTTCTCCTCAATTCTCTTCATAGAGCCGGTCCTCGTCGATAATCGGCGTTTCGACTTCTGACGGCTCTTCTGGTTCCTTTTCTTGAACAGCTGGAACATCCGAATAGGTTTCGAGGTCGATTTCGACTTCATCTTCTTCGGTTTTAACAGGAGGTGCAAGCTCTTGCTCTTCTTCTGCGGGAAGCGTTTCGATTATCTTGAGGCCTTCCGAAGCGCCTGCTTCGATTACCGCATTTGCAATAATTTGCGTAAAAAGGCTTATCGACCGGATTGCGTCGTCATTGCCGGGAATCGGATAGGTGATTCCTTCGGGATTGCAGTTTGTGTCGACGATTGCGACGATGGGGATGCCAAGGCGCTGGGCTTCCGCGACTGCAATGGCTTCCTTGCGTGTATCGACAACGAAAAGAATGCCTGGCAGGCTTGTCATTTCCTTTATGCCGCCAAGGTTTTTCTCGAGCTTTGTCTTCTCTTTGAGGAGGCTGGCAATTTCTTTCTTTGTGAGACTGCTGAATGTGCCATCTACTTCCATGCGCTCGATTTTTTTGAGCCTCTGTATCGATTTGCGTATGGTAGAAAAGTTTGTCAACATGCCGCCGAGCCAACGGTTATTAACATAAAACTGCTCGCAGCGCTCAGCTTCTTTCTGGATAGCGGCTTGCGCCTGTTTTTTTGTGCCTACGAAAAGTACTGTCTTTCCGGAACTGACGACTTTCTGGACTGCATCGTAGGCTTCTTTGATTGCCTGAATGGTTTTCTGCAGATCGATAATGTGAATGCCATTGCGCTCCGCGAAGATATATTTCTTCATTCGCGGATCCCAGCGCTTGACCTGGTGTCCGAAGTGTACACCTGATTCAAGCAGGTTTTTCATGGTGACTACTGCCACGTAGACCTCCCGTGATCGGATAATGATCCGATCCCCTTCCTTTTATCTCGTCCTGTTTATTCGCAACTTGAACAACAGGCGGAAAATGTCCGGCATTTCGAGCCGGATTGTCGGTGTTCAGCCTTGAATTTCTTCAGAAGACAGATAACCCGACTGACGGAGAATGCCATATAATTCACGAATTGGCAAGCCCATGACGCCGGAGAAAGAGCCTTTTATGTCTTCTATGAAATATGAACCAGCTCCCTGAATCCTATAGGCGCCAGCAGCTCCTTTCCATTCACCCAGGCTGATGTACCACGCAATGTCAGCAGCACTCATTGCTGAGAATTGGACCTCGGAAACGGAGAGGGCGATATGGGGCACATCATTTTCCATGTCCAAAAGGCACAGACCGCTGAACACATAGTGCCGATTTCCAGCTTCCATGGTGAGCATTGCATAGGCATCTTGCTCATCAGCTGGCTTGCCCAGGGTGTGCCAGCCTTCCTGCGTTTTGAAAGCAACCAGTGTGTCGGCACCAAGCGAAAAACGCGGTTCTGCAGGGTTTTCCTTGGGTTCAGGCAAGGAATCAGGCTGAAGCCTTCTCAATTCTAACCATCGCTCCTTTCCACGCCGAGCTTTTGTCGCAGCAAGCGCAACGACTCTATCGCCCGGATCAAGATGATCGAAAATCTGTTCATCTATGCTGGGAACGACCGTTATGAAAGGAATATGGAGCGATTCGAGAATGGAGGCTCGCCGCGGGGATTCGCTCGCCAGGAGTATTGGATCACCGTACATATGCTATGAATGTAATAAGGGCAGCGCGGCTCGCCAAGCTTGCCTTGACTTAATATCGCTGAATCTTTATTATGCGGCAGATGCAAGGGCGATTAGCTCAGCTGGATAGAGCGTCGGCCTCCGGAGCCGAAGGTCGCGCGTTCAAATCGCGCATCGCTCATTAACTTACCCAGACCAACACCGCGAGAGCAATAAAAAATACTGCAGTGAAAAGAATATCGTGGGTTGCGAGTGCTATGCTGAGACCATAATAATGTTGGAAGTTTTATGTCTTCGCATAGGTCCCATGCTCAGCAATGAAAAATGCGCTTTGTTCGCCTTTCCCTGACAAACACCAGCTCTTGATTTATAGCCGAAAAAATATCAGCAAACAATACCAGTTTTATTTTGGATTCGCAGTTTTTCCGATTCTTTTTTATTTTTGCTTGCAAGATGCCACGACATATCTGATAATACAAATGGTATGAAAAAGAAAAAACATCGCGTTCTGGTTCTAGCAGCATTTGCAATTGCTGCGCTGCTTATTGGATGTGCTTCAACGCCATCCTCGCCCGCTGTTTCTGCTGAATCTCAGCAGGCGAAAAATATCGTACAGAGCACTTCGACGCCGGACATGCCCGCGACTCAGCCTGCGCCATCAGCTCAGGGCACATCTGCGGCCGCAAAAGCGGTTGTAGGCAGCCAGCCCATGCCCGGACAAGCTCAAGCCCCTCAAGCTGCATCCGCTACGCCTCAGACTGCTCCGGCTTCCTATGAAGCGCTTACGCCGGATGAGAGCCGCTTCCTTCAAAATTACCTCAGCAGGCTCAGCTATTTGGTGTACTACAATGAGGCATCGGGACTTGATCCACAGCTTGCACGAGCCGCAGTTTCTCAAGCCAATCGCTATCTTATCGAAAAGCTGGGCCTTTCCGTCATAGATTTCGATCAGATACAAAAAAACAAAAAGGATCAGATGAGCGCTTATCAGGCCGAAACAGGCGGATCAATCGACATTATCACCTACATCGCCCAAAAATTGAATGCCGATGTGTATGTGGAAATCGATGCCAAAACCACATATTCGGGCGGACCGGGGAACTGGTCTGGTTCCGCGCAGGGGAGCATGAAGATTTTCGATGCTTCGACAGCGGCACTTTTGGGGTCAATCTCGTTCATGAGTCCCCAGACCTTCAGCCCGGTATCGGCTGATGCGGCAATGATGAATGCCATAGCAGGGATAGTTTGGCAGTCGATGCCCAAGGTCACCGAGCAATCGAAAGCCCTTATGAGTGCATCTGTTTCCAGGGGCGTGAGATACGAGCTCGTGCTCCAGAATACTCCCGATGCAAAGGCAATTTCACAATTCGAGAAAAATCTTTCGAAGAGGGTGAGAGAAATCGAGCGGCTTTCGTACGCCCCCGGCGAAACTAGGTTTGCACTCTACGCATTCATGCCTGCATCCAGAATCCAAGAGGCGATTTACGATGCGGCAGCAGCAGCCGGCTATCCCGATTGCTATCTTCTGTACATGCGAGGCCGCTCGTACACGTTCAATACTGGTTTGCAATAAAATTATTTTTTAGAAAAATTCATAGTGCAGAGGAGGAAAAGATGCGAGTCGCGAAATTCTTGCTGGCATTGATGGTGGTAGTTCTTGTGCTGTCCTGCGGCACAAAGCCGCCTCTCAGAAAAGGCGAGGTGCTCATCGAGGACAAAGGCACTGCGTATGGCATCAAAACGCCCAAGTGGGTCGAATTGGCGATAATCGGCGGATACCGGGATATCGAAAAGCTTCCGGATTACAAGGACAAGGTTGTCTTTATTGCTCAGTTCGAAGCTCAGAACCTGCAGAGCGCCCAGCTGCTCGCGGAGCGCATGCAGGCTGACACCGAGATTGCCCGTTATCTTTCTACAAGAGTTAAAGATGCATTCAAAGGCGCGAACGTCGCCGATGCAGATTCCAAGAATTTCGGCGCGTATGGCGAACGGTTTGTCGCGAGCGTCGGTGAAGCCAAATTTTCGGGGTACAGGATGGAAGCAGATTGGTGGGTGAAAGTACAGACCTATACGCCTGAAAACAAGCCCGACAAGCAGATATATCGTGTTCTTCAACTTTGGGCGATCGAAAAGGGCATGCTGCAGAAGCAATTCGATATTCTGCTTTCCCAGCTGGCAGGAACCGAGCAGCCTACGCCAGAGCAGAAGCGTGCCATCGATCTCGTGCAGAACACCGTCGCAAAAGATTTCTTTGGCGAAGGTAAATAATTCTGTATTCAGCCCCGGATTTCATA
>JGI24721J26819_10003120_pt1 | contig 17883 bp, 15 predicted proteins | sample YelNatPaOPGAMG01_FD_26819 | JGI IMG/M metagenome (IMG submission 26819) | reverse complement strand
CCCATAGTTCCTGAGACTACAAAAAGAGCGGATTCTTTACCTAAAAGTTCTGCAGCCTTTTTTTCTAATAGATTTATTGTAGGATCCTCACCATACCCATCGTCACCTACTTCAGCTAAATACATGGCTTTTCTCATTTCTTCTGTAGGCTTTGTAACAGTATCACTTCTTAAATCAATAATTTTCAATTTTCTATCACCTCTTATCCTGTGTAATTTTATAAAATTATACACCTTTGTTATCAATAATATATAAATAATCTTGAATTTCTAGAATTTTGAAAGTATAATTAAAATTAAACTAATTTAGGGGGTGAAAGGATGAACGTTGGGAAGACTGATGCCATTATCAGAGTGATTATAGGTATGATTTTACCTCATCTTACAAAATGGGGAGTCGTTTCTGGGTCCGCTTGGGCTGTAATCTTACATATAATAGGTTTTATTTTGGTATTTACTGCAGCTGTAAGATATTGTCCTCTCTATAAACTAATAAACAAATCTACAGCTTAAAAAAAGAGGGGGATAAAATCCCCCTCTTTTAAAATTTATTAATCAATGTATTTCATCTTCAGTAGATTCAATTACTACAGAAAAATTCATCCCATACAATCTCTTTACTTTTATTCCCCTTCAGGCTTAAAAATTAGGTCTTATAGGTTCTTTTATCTCGTATTTTAATTCTCCATCTTTTCTATAAAATATTATGTATTTGTTCCATTCAGGTCTTTTAGGCAGAAACTCCATAACAGGCGGATTGAAATTTTTAAATCTTAAATGTGGACCTCTACTTTCATCTCTTATTAAGATAGCGTTTAATATTAATTCAGCAACATCCAGCATATTTAAAGTCTCATAGTAATAGGAAAGACCGTTTTCATCTAAGGAAACCCCATCTTTTTTAATTTCCTTTATCAAAGATATACCCTTTTTAACATCTTCTTCCATTCTTACTAAAAACCCATATTCAGAGACAATATCTCTGATCNTTTCCCTAACTAACTTTGATGGAATACCTCTTTGAGAAATCCTATCCTCTACTTCATTCAAATTAAAATCTACAAAATCTACTTTAGAAGCATAGTAGACTGCACTTTCTCCCGCTATTTTACCAAATACTTGAGTATCCAGCAGTGAATTTCCTCCAGGACGATTAGCACCATGTTGCCCACCTGCCACTTCTCCAGCAGCATAAAGCCCCTCTAAACTTGTCCTTGCATCTTCTCTTATTTTTACCCCTCCTTGAAAATGTTGAATAGCATTTTGTATAGGAAGTAATTCTTTTGAAAGATCTATGTTGTAATTTTTTAGCCATTCAATAATTGAAGGATTTATTAACTTAAGCCTTTCATAAGGAGTAGTATCTTTAAAAATCTCTTTTCCAATCTTTTCGCTCCATCTCAAGATCTCCTCTGGAATACTCTCATAGGATAGATAAGACGGATTTTCCATATAATCCATATATACTTTATGACCTTGTTTTATATGATAATAAACAGCTAAATCGATAACTTTAGTGGGTGATTCATAAGATACTGGCCAATGAGCTCCCTTTTTAAATTCAAGAACACAAAGATTAGCTTTATCCTCTTCTGTAAGATAATCTAATAAAAACTCTCTACCATCTTCATTTACTATCTTAGGTAATGCCCTAAACATACTTCCTGATTCAGCAAAAAGAATCTGAGGATGACATATACCAATTTGCATAAACTCCATATTAACCATTTGAGCCCCAGCTCTTAATGATACAGCATATCCGTCTCCTGTCATTTCTGTCGTAAATACATTTTGACGATATATAGCCCCCGCACCACCTGTTGCAAGGATAAAAGCTTTACCCTTAATAATTATTTTTTCTTGTGTACTCATATCTATAGCTTTTGCGCCAATAACTCTATTTTCTTTGACTATTAGATCATAAACCATTACATTTTCATAAATCTCAATATTTGTTTCTCTTACCTTCTTAGCTAATGCTTTAGCTATTTCAATGGCAGTGTTTGGTCCTACATAACATGCCCTGGGATACTCAGAACCATCGGTAAGAAATTGATCAACTTTTCCATCTTGAGTTTTTACAAAAGGCACTCCTATAGATATAAGGTAGTTAATTGCCTCTTCACTATTTTTAGCCAGTATTTCAGCCAGATTGTAATCCGATACTTCTCCCCCAATCTTATATATATCCATGGCATGATAAATATAATTATTTTGAATAGGTAATGTATAAGATAATGTGGCATGAAAAGCCATTCTATCTGAAAAGGCATTTGCTGTTACGCCACCTTTTCCAACTGGCTTTTTAGCTAATAAAATAATCTTTAAATTTGGGTTTTTTTCATAAGCGGATAAAGCAGATCTAAGACCCGCCCCTCCAGCACCTATAACTATTACATCTCCTTTAATTATTTTCATTGCTATTCCTCCTTGGTACCATACTTATTGCTTTTACTGGGCATAGCTTTACGCATAAACCACAACCATCACATAAATCGGTAATAAAATATTTTCCATCTTTCTCAATTGGAGCAGAATAAATACANACCTTCTTACATATTCCACAAGATGTACAAAGATTTTCATCAATATATGCTTCATAAAGATGCCTTCTATCAATATCATTATTTCCAAGAATAACTTTTCCTGAAACTTTCCCTCTAAACTCTGAAGGGCTTTTATANTTCTTTTTCTCCATAAATCTTTTTAATCCTTCTATTATTTTTGAAATTATTTCATAACCCATAAGATAGATTACACTACATATTTGAACCACATCAGCGCCAGTTAGTATATATTTAGCCACATCATCTCCACTACCCACTCCTCCAGAGCCTGCAATTGATAATTTTAAATGAGGACGAGAAGTAGCGATCCATCTCAAAACATAGTTAAATGCCCAAGGACCACCATGTCCAGCGTATCCACCATGTAAAATAGGCTTTTCTGTATCAAGATCTATATCAAGCCCTGTTAATCTATTAAACATAACAACTCCATCAACCCCAATATTTTCTAAATTTTTAGCCACTGCAAGAGGAGATGAAAGTTGCATAGGCATCTTTACAATAATTGGAATCTTTACATTTTCCCTTACCATTTTCGCCACTCTCAAGATAGTATCATCTACATCTTGTCCTCTAAAGGATATGGATGCATGAGGACAAGAGACATTCAGTTCAAGGGCAGGAGCACCTACCTCTTCTGCCATCTTTGAATACTTAAGCCATCCTTCATCGGTTATACAATTTATACTGGGAATTACTGGTATAGACAAGGTATCTAAGGCTTTACTAATCTCCTTAAAATATTCTTCAGGACCAAAAGGACTTGCCTGCTCAAATGAATAAAAAGTTTGAGATCTAAGAGGTCCCATGGTCCTATTTATTATCTCAAAGCGAGGAGTAGGTGATATCCTACATATTTCTTCTTCAAAAAGGGACTTTACTACCACCGCTCCTGCTCCATTTTCTTCGCATTTTTTCATGTTTTTAACATTTTCTGTAAGGCCTGAAGAGGCAACAATAATAGGATTTTTAAGCTTCAATCCTACATAATTGCAAGATAAGTCCATAAAAATATCCTCCTTTATTTCTTACCCCTTAAAGCATTAGATATTTTTTCGCATGTTTTTAAAAGTTCAGAAAGATATGTATCTTTATTTTCCTCTACCGATAGGTAGTAACCAGATATAGAGACTGCAGCTACAACCCTTTGAGAAAAATCAAAGATAGGAGCGCCAATACACTTTATTCCTCTTTCATTTTCCTCATTATCAAAAGCATATCCCTGGTTTCTAACCCTTTGTAATTCTTCCCTTAATTTATTAGGATCTGTAATAGTTTTATCTGTCCTTGGAATCAAAGGCACCTTTTTAATATAATCCTCTATATATTCATCGGAACTGAAGGCAAGAAGGACTTTACCAAAACTCGTAGAATAAAGAGGCATTCTCATACCAACCCTTGACATCATAGGAAGAGTCCCTGGACCTTCTACTTTGTCAATATATACTCCTTCATATCCATCTTTTATTGTTAAATGTACTGTCTGCTTTGTATTCTCCATTAATTCGATAAGATAGGGACGAGCTATATCTCTTAAATCAAGACTTTGAAGAATATAGGAAGAAAGTTCTAAAATTCTAAATCCTGGTTTATATAATCCTGCAGGTGTCTTTCTTACATAGCCTTTCTCAATTAAGGTAGATAGNTACCGATGTACAGTGGATATGTGAAGCCCAATNTCCTCCGATATCTCTTTTAAAGAAACCTCTCTTCCAGCCAAAATTATATATTCAAGAATATCNAANGTTTGCCCTGCAGATCCTATACCTATTTTAGATTTCATCTTTCCACACTCCATTCATTATTAAAAGATTCTAAAAATCCTTCTAAAGTCTCTTCATCCAAGGCTAAAAAGTCCCCAAATATGCTCATCTTTAGAGATGCTAATATATTCCCATATTGGGCACATTCTTCAAGGGTTTTATCCTTTATATATCCATAGAGAAAACCAGCAACAAATGCATCTCCCGCTCCAATCCTATCTACTATATCTGTAGTTAAAGCCTTTTGATGAAAATATTTGTCCCCATAAAGTACAGAACATCCCTCTTCCCCTCTTGTAAGAACATAAATTTTTTCCTTTCCAAACTTCTTCTGAAGATTATATAAAATTTTATCATCTTCTACATTATTTCCAAATAGTAACTTATAATCTTCTCTCTTAATAAAAAGAATATCTACAAAGGGAATTACTATGTCTAAAAATCTACGACATTCTTCTACTCCCCATAACTTTTGCCTATAATTTACATCAAAGGATAATTTTTGACTCTCTTTTTTTGATGTACAGATCTTTATCACATTATTTTTACATATCTCGCTTAAGCTTGGCGTTATTCCTGTAAGATGAATAAGTTTAGCTTTTTTGAGATAATCAAGATCACTATCAGAAAGAGGAGTTAAGGAAAAAGAAGAGTTCTTTCTATCATAAAGGACTTTAATACCTTTTGTCCTATGATGAAGTTCCACAAAATACATTCCCATTCTTCCCTCTGATATAAGCCTCACCCTATTTGTCCCAACACCATATTTTCTAAGCTCACTTAGAGCCCTATACCCTAAAAAGTTATTAGGAAAAAATGAAATAAACTCAGTTTTTAATCCTAACAAAGAAAGAGAGATAAGAACGTTAGCCTCTGTACCGCCTATCTCCACGTTCCAAGTATTGCTACTTAGAAAAGTACGATATCTCTCGGGGGTGACTCTTACCATCACCTCACCATAAGAAATAATATCCACCATATTTCCTCCCTCTTTCTATGAATTTATTCCCTAAACCTTACCACATAAAGCTCACTATTAGCAGTACTAAAGGATTCAGATCTACCAACAATTACCAAATAATTAAGATCATATATGGCTCCCCAACCTTCATCCAAATCAGCTCCCCCAAAAAATCTCTCCCAAAGAAGATCTCCATTTTCATCAATCTTCACTACATATACATCACTATTTCCTGCCCCTTTGGAATTAGATCCGCCCACTATTAAATATCCCATTTTATCTTTAGAAGGCATAATAAAAAATCCTGTATCATAGCCTTTACCACCATAAACCTTTTCCCATATTTTTTCTCCATTTTTATTAATCTTTATTACATATAGATCGGTATTATCTGAAAAAGAATTAGAATTCCCAACAATTACATAACCCTCTTTACATGAAGTAACATCATAGGCATAATCAAATCCCTTTCCCCCAAAAACCTTATCCCAAATCAAATTACCTTTTTTATCTACTTTTATTACATATATATCCTGAGATTCGGAAAAGGAATTAGATATTCCTACAGCCACATATCCATCTTCATCAGCCACTACCCCATATCCATATTCACTCATTTTATCTCCAAATGCCTTTTCCCAAAGCTTATTACCATTATCATCAATCTTTAAAAGATAAATATCATATTGCCCTTTTCCAAAAGAATTGGTCCTTCCCACTACTAAAAAATTTCCTTCATAGTCCTTTGTTATTCTCCAACCTTCTTCAAAACCTTTATCTCCAAAAGTTTTTTGCCATATAAGATCTCCATCTTCATTTATTTTCAAGACAAATACATCACTATTTCCTGCCCCAAAAGATCTGGTACCACCAACTATAAGATATCCATTCTTTGCTTTACAAATTGAATAAGCATAATCATCCTTGGGACCACCATAAGCCTTTTCCCAGATCTTTTTTCCTCTTCTATCTATCTTGATAATGTAGACATCCTTTCCACCATTACCAAAAGAAGATGTCTCACCTACAAGAATATAACCATCTTTACCTTTAACTATTCCATAACCCTTTTCACTTTTTTCTCCACCATACACACTTTGCCAAAATCCTGCTGAATTCTTTTCTTGAGAAAAAGAAATAATAAANAGCACTAAGAAAAACAAAGAAAAAANCAAAAACCTTTTCATAAAAATCTCTCCTTTAAGGTAAAAGCACTTTCTTTCCTGCTCCTGCACCATTTTCTAATAAATATGGAACTACATCAGGGTCATCCAATTCATACTCATATGGAATATTGAAGTCTTTCAATTCTTGAGTTATATTATTTTCTCCACATTCCCAATAGAAATTGTTGGATTCTTTTATATAACCATCTTGTGGACTTTCAAACTGAGTAGTCATTGGAAGCTTAACATTTTCAAAATAGTTATTTTCCACAATTACTTTTGCTCCCATTCTGGATGCAATACCATAAAGAAGTATATTTTGATAATAGTTATTAAATATATGGACAGTTCCAAATCTTACAGATGGATTTCGTGAATTTGTATTTCTAAAGATATTATGGTGATAAGTCACTCTTGCATCTACATCTACTGTAGAGCTATCGCTACTACCTACTTGNGAACATTTCCAACTATTTTCAAAAATATTCCATGAAACAGTGACTCCTTGAGATCCTTTTACAATGTCTAACAATGCATCAACTTTATCCTTTTCTTTTTCTCTTTCTGGTACCACAACCCTATCGCTACTTAATGTACAATGGTCTATCCAAACATTTTTAGAACTTTCTACAGTTATGGCATCATTTTTTGGATCTTCAAAAGTATTCTTTATGGTTAAGTTTCTAATAATTACATTACTTACTCCTTTTAGATATAAACCCCAGCCAACAATACCTGCATTCTCCGTTATACCAATAATAGTCTTATTGGATTCAATAGTAACTTGGCCTTTTTCACCACTTGTATCTATAACACCTTTTACAAGAATAATATATGGATCTTTATCCTGTGCATACTTTTTAAAATCATTAATATTATCAACAGTGACAATTTTTCCACCTTGTCCACCTGTTGTCCCTGCCCCAAAACCTACTGCCTTATCATTAAGAGTAAGTACAGTTTCATCTATATTTTCTTGAGAAAAACCAAAACTCATTAATAAACCAAAAATTAGTAGTAAAATAAAAAGNTTCTTCATGNCTCNATACCTCCTTTATTTTTCTTCGAAATATTTTAAAAATCTTTTTGTNCCATCAACCATTCTATCAAAAAGTTCCTTAGCNGTAGAATGATTTAATTTTGATTCTACTAATGGATCATTATAAAAAGCTCTAAAAGCAAGCTTCAGATCTTTCTCCAAAACTGCTTGAAGGATCATTTCTTGATTCATAATATGCCTCAAAACCCATGAATTTACATCATTTGGTAATTTTCCTGCATATATAGGTAGAATATTATCTCTTGTTATATACACATTGGTTTCAACTATCACATCTCTTGGTATTCCATCCATTTGTCCCACATTAGGATAATTAACATTAGTTATGAAATCAGAAAGACCAAGAAGAGCTTTCATTATTTGGACTCCTACCTCGCCAGAAGGTTTAATAGGAAATTCCATCTCTCCATTAGCAAGCTTTTGACTCATTTCATAAAGCTCTTTTGCTTGCTGTCTTCTAAAAGATACAGGAGTTAGGGAGAACTTCCATTCTTTTACTTTTTCAGGATTTTCCAAATACCAGTAGGCAGGGAAAAATTCTGCCAAATGCCTATCACCAGCAGCTGCAATTATTCCGTATCTTTTATAAAGATCAAATTTTACTCTATTAGCAGATGAAAAATAGTCCCATGTCCATCTACCTTTCTCTTCTTCATAACCCTCATAATAATATTTCTCGGCAAATTCACCATAAATGGGTAATAGATCCATATTTTTGTAAGAAATCTTATCTACCCATGTAAAATGATTAATTCCTAAAACATTTTGCCTTATCTCAGAAGGAGAAACATCAATATTCTCCTTTTCTTTTAACATGAGAGACAAAAGCTTAGGGATTTTAAAAACTTCATGGCAACAACCTATGGCTTTTACCTTAGGAAATACTGCATATAGAGTCCTCACGCAAAGAGCCATAGGGTTTGTGTAATTAATAACCCAGGAAGTGGGAGAGTATTTTCTAATAGCCTCAGCAAATTCTATATATATAGGTATAGTTCTTAAGGCTCTTATAACTCCTCCAGGTCCAGGTGTATCACCCACTGACTGATAAATACCATACTTCTCTGGAAGATGTACATCTATCTCCATTTCATCCAATGTGCCTGGAAGAATAGAAATAACAATAAAATCTGCACCTTCTAACGCTTCCCCTATCTCTTTTACTGCTCTATATCTCCATTTACTTTTGGCAGATTTCTGCTCACTTATTCTATTTCCAATAATCTCATTAGTTTTTGCAGCCTCAAAATTTATATCATAAAGTCTCACTTCTCCAGAAAAACTCTCTTCAAGAGCAAGATCTGCCATAAACTTCCAAGCCCAACCCTTAGATCCTCCACCAATGTAAGCTATCTTTACATTATCCATTTTTCAATTTCTCCTCCCTTCTATCCTCTAAGTCCTGATGTAGTTACACCTTGTACAATATATTTCTGGAAGAATACAAATAATATAAGCACAGGAAGTAAAGATAAAGTAGACATAGCAAAAACTGCTCCCCAATTAGTTACTGCAGAAGGATCTGAAAAAGCTCTTAAAGCCACTGATACTGGATATTTTTCAGGACTGTTTAAATATACTAAAGGTCCCATGAAATCATTCCATGCCCAATAGAAAGAGAATATGGTGGCAGTAGTAACTACTGGTTTTAAATTGGGGAGAATAATATGATAAAAAATACCAAATCTTCCTGCTCCATCAATAAACGCAGACTCATCAAGTTCCTTAGGTATTCCCCTAATAAACTGCATAATCATAAATATAAAGAAAGGACCCCCAAGAAATGCGGGTACTACAAGAGGTTTAAATGTATTTATCCATCCAAGCTTAGAAAATAAAATATACCTTGGTACAATCTGAACCTGCATAGGAAGCATCAATGTAAGAATTACAGTGGTAAATATAATTTTTCTTCCTGCAAAAGGAATTCTGGCAAGTCCATAGGCTACAAGAGTTGAAGATATAACTGTTCCAATAGTATTAAGCCCTGCCAATATAAAGGAGTTTTTAAAGAATGTAGCAAATGTTATACCACCAAATCCCTTCCATCCCTCTATATAGTTGTTTATTGTGGGCTCCCTGGGTATAAGATTTAAAACATCACTAAAAATCTCCCATGGCTGTTTAAAAGAGCTACTTAACATCCACAAGGCTGGATATACCATAATAAAGGCAAGAAGAGTAACAAAGGTATAATAAATAATGTTATTCAAAGTTTTTCTTTTCACTTATACTCCCTCCTCTGCTTCATAATAAACCCAACGATTAGAGGTCTTGAAAATGATAATAGTAAATAAACCAACTAAAGCTAACATAAACCAGGCAAGCGCTGAAGCATAACCCATTTCAAAATCATTAAAAGCCTTTCTATACATGTAAACCGCATAGAACAAAGTTGAATCCAAAGGACCTCCCTGAGTAATAATATAGGACTGTGTAAAGGCCATAAAACCATGTATCATCTGGTTAATAAGATTAAAAAGAATAACTGGTGTAATCATAGGAAGAGTAATAGATGTGAGTCTTTTCCAAAAACTTGCGCCATCAATGGTTGCAGCTTCATAAAGCTCAGTAGGAACCTGTTTTAACGCCGCCAAAAATATTAACATAGGAGATCCAAACTGCCAAACTGAAAGTAAAATAAGAGTCCATATAGCAGTACGAGTATCTCCAAGCCAATTTATACCATGAATTCCAAAAATAGAAAGAAGAGCATTAATAATTCCATCATATCCCCATATCTGTCTCCAGACTACTGCTATAGCAACACTTCCACCAATAAGAGAAGGTATATAATAGATAGCACGATATAAATTAAGAACTTTACTTTCTTTCATACTAAATATAAGAGCAACAATAAAAGCAAAAGTAAGCCTTAATGGTACTTCAAATAAAACATATTTAAAGGTCGCCTTTGTAGCATTCCAAAATCTGGGATCTTGTGTAAACATTCTTATCCAATTCTGAAGTCCAATCCATCTTGGTGGAGTCAAAATATCATATCTGGTAAATGAAAGGTATAAAGAAGTTACAAGAGGAAAAATTATAAAGGCAATGAAACCTATCAACCAAGGGCTTACAAAAAAATACCCCATAAGTAAATCATGTTTTTTCTTCTTAGAAATGTTTTTCATATATCCTCTATTACCTCCTCAAAATATAATAGGGAAGGGAGGCAAACTCCCTTCCCCAATAAGATCTACTTACCTTTTTAATATCTGCATTACTTGTTCTCTAAACTTCTTTGCTGCTTCTTCTGTAATCTTCTTGTACATAATTTGATCATAAAGAGGAGTATATACGTTGTTATAAATCTCTTGCCATCTTTCTGGATCAGGTGCTGGAGTTGGAGCTCCATATTTTTCAACTACAGATATGAAATTAAACATCTCTTTCTCCACTGGAGTGAGAAGAGGTTTTAGAGCAAGTTGTACTCTCTTAGAAATAGGCACTCCTCTTTCTGCCATTAATATCTTTGCTGCCTCAATATCATTGATAAAGAAGTTTATAAAGGTTGCAGCTTCTTTTGGATATTTAGTTTTTGCGTTTATTGCAAAAAACATAGAAGGCTTTAAGAAATTACCTACTTTTCCATTTAGTGTAGGAAGCATATAGAGTCTTAATTGTTTTCCTTTTAGAGCTTGACTCATAGCAGTAAGCTGGTTACTCCATGTAAATTGCATGGCAGATTTTCCAAGACAAATGAATCTTTGCTCAGGGCTTACGCTTCCTCTTGCTACTTCCACATCTCTTGATGGAATTACACCCTCATCTTGTAATTCAAGAAGCATTCTATAGAAGCTGGCATAAACATTATCATCTTCATATCCAAGAGATTTTCCATCCTCACTAAATAGATATCCACCATTTTCTATAGTCCATACTCTAAATACGTTATGGTCTCCTAAGTTTTCTGCTGCTCCATATATACCAAGTTTTCTATGAATTATTCTTGCAATTCTCTTGAAATCTTCCCATGTCCATAAAGTTGGAGGTAAAGGTACACCTGCTTTTCTAAAGACTTCAGGATCAATAGCAAAAGCTTGAGAGTTATTACCTAAGTTTATAGCATAAAGTTTTCCATATAATTTTCCAGAATCTACTATATTTTTTGCCACATCCTTTAGATTTATTACTCCTTGGGCTACTAAATCATCCAAAGGAAGCAAAAATCCTTTTTCTACCCATCCTCTTAGATAGGCATGATCCTGTTGCATTATATCTGGTAAATTACCACCAGCAGCCATAGTAGTGAGCTTTGTGTAATACTCAGACCATCCAGTATACTCAGCTACTATCTTTATGTTGGGATACTTCTTTTGGAATAAATCAATAACTTTTAAAGTTCTATTATGTCTATCCTGAGAACCCCACCAAATAATTCTTAAAGTAACCTGCTGTTGAGCTGGAGAAATGGCTAATAAGAAACAGACTAAAACTAACAAGATCATCAATAATCTAAAATTTCTTCTCATTTTTTAAATCCCCCCAAACTAAGTTTTTTAATAAAAGAAAAACAAAGCAAAATCTAAAAACTTTTAACCTCCTTAACACCTCCTTTGTATATTATGAAATTTATTTGTATTATATTATGAACAAACCATTAAAATTTTTCAAGCAAATTTTAAATTAAGGTTAAAAATCACCTTGAGAATTAAGTTTCATAATTAATATATCTCCTAAGGATGCTCCCCAAGATCTGGTCAGTCCAGCCAAAATATATCCATTATCCTCTGTTTCAATTACTGTTTTACCATCATCATCTCCGTCTCCATCATATACTTTTTGCCATAATAAGTTCCCATATGAATCTAACTTGATCAAATATACAGCTGTTCCAGAAGCACCAAAAGATCTTGTATTTCCCGATATTATATATCCTCCATCTGATGTTGCTCTTATACATTCACCTTCATCTCCCGAATCTCCACCATAATACCTTTCCCAAAGCACATCACCGTTAGGATTAACCTTGATAACATAAACATCACCGTTGGTTCCATAAGAAAGAGTAGATCCCACTATTATAAAGTTTCCATCCCTTGTCTTCTCAATTCTATTTCCCACATCATCTTTTGTTCCTCCATAAGTCTTATACCAAATCACATTTCCATTTTTATCAAATTTTACAAGTGCTACATCCTTACTACCACTACCAAAAGACATGGTATATCCTAACACCAAATATCCATCTTCAACTTCTACTACCGAATTTGCCTCATCAAAATTTCTTCCACCCCATGTCTTACTCCATATAAGATTTCCGTTAGGATCTAATTTTAGAATATAAAAATCAGAGTTTCCTTGCCCAAAAGATCTTGTCCATCCTGCAAAAATATAATTCCCATCATTATCCTCAATAACCTGTCTTCCACCGTCCATATCCATTCCACCAAAATTTTTAGCCCAAGCAAGATTTCCTTTTGCATCATACTTTATTGCAAAAAGATCCTTTGAAATTCCTGTTGCATAAGAATAGCTCTCACCTAAAAGTAAAAGTCCACCATCTTTTGTTTCTATTACACTTTGGGCATTATCATCCTTTTCTCCAAAATAGAATATCTCCCAAAGAACATTTCCCCATTTATCTATTTTCAAGAAGTAAAAATCATCTTCACCATTAATATTCTTTGAATTACTCATTCCTGCAAGAATATAATTTCCATCCTTAGTTCTGATAATATCATTAACATATTCGTTTCCTGCATATCCATAAATCTTCCTCCATGTAGTTTTAGGAGTAAAAGAGGCACATCCTGAGACAAAAATAACTAAAAAAACTACAAATAATAACCTTAAATATGGATATTTCTTCATATTATTACCTCCTTTTAGTCACTAAAAGGCAGGTGGAGTCCTTAAGGACCCCACCAATGCCTTTATTCATATTTCACTCTAATCTTTCCAGCTCCTGCCTTTTCTAATATAATATTTGGTAAATTATTAGGATCATCAGGTGTGTAGCTATAAGGTATCCAATTAGATATAATAAGCCATTCGTCAGCTCTATCCCTAAAATCATAATTTGTACCATCAGTTAATTGATCTAAAGTAGGTAAGTTTTTCTGAGGAGTGCCACTATCTAAATATATATTTGTATCTCCATTTTCAGGATCTTCTTTAGAAAGTACTATGAATCCTGGAGGGGTAGAAATCTGTGTAGGAGTTTGAACTCTTTCAAAATAATTATATTCAACAAGAGCTCTCACTGCACATGTAGCATTAGGACCAAGCTGAACATCAGTATAATAATTATTGAAAATATGTACTATTCCATATCTCATTCTGGGATTTCTTCCAGCGGTACCATTGAAAAAGTTATGATGATAAGTAACTCTAAGATAGTTTGCATCATCAGGCAAAGTATCACTACCTCCTACAATACTTACACCTTTTGCTCCTACATTCTCAAATCTATTCCAAGATAAGGTTACATAATTTGCCTGCCTTGTTATATCACAATTACTATCAACAGCAGACTTAAAAGTACAATGATCAATCCAGATATTTGAGGAACCCCACCATATAGATATATTGTCATCAGGAGCATTATCAAAAGTTATATTTCTTATAATAATATTTTTTTCTGGATCTCCCTGTCTTCCAATTCTTATACTTATTCCAGAAATAGTTGCACCATCTCCAAGCCCAAGAATAGTCTTATTAGATGCAATATTAATTGAATTCGTATATTTAGGGTCTATTAATAAATAATTTGGATCATAGGTAATAGTACCATCCACAAGAACAATTCTTGGAGTATCATCAGCATGATAAACAGCATCAAAAAATTCAAAATAATTATGCACTACTACAACCTCTCCTCCTTGTCCACCGATAGTTCCTTGCCCGGATGTGGCAAAACCAATCATTGGTTCATCATATCCTTCAATCGTTATCTTCTTAGTAGTAGGTTGTCCACCAGTAGATGGTGCTCCACATCCTGCTATTAATATAATAAAAAGAAATATTAAACTTAAAAGGAAATATTTTTTTAAGCTCATCATTAAATTCATTAAATACACCCCCTCAATTTTAGAAACTTAATGTAACTACATCTTCAAAAGATAAAGGAACAGTTGTGTCAAACCATCCAGCTCCAAAGCTCCAATTTCTATAGATTCTCAAAGTATTGGAAATTTTTCCCATGGTGGAAGTTAATCTAAAATAAAAGACATCATAATCTCTGAATGATGTATATCTTCCATATAAGACATCTATATTACCAATTTTCTGAGGAGGTAAAACAAGTAAAAGATACATATAATTAGCAGAATCAGGAGCCACAAAATAGACACCATTTAAAGCCAATTTAGGCACAATATCTCTTATATTAAATTCTAATTTATATCCTCCATCGCCCCTATAATATCCTGATAAAGTTATGTTTTGCATAGGTTTTAAAGATCCACCAACAGCCCATTGTCTTGAATTATTCCCATATTCAAAAAACAAATTCAATAAAGATAATGGAGATATCTCAGCACCTACCACGTATGTATCAATCATATTAAGCATATCCTTATCATATAAACCATAAATATTTAATCCCATTACATTTGCAGAAATTGGAGAAGTTTCTAACTTAAGGGTTAATCTTCCAAGATTAAAATCTACATCAGATTCGATTTGCCTTGGAATATAGGTAACAGTAAATTTTACAGGTTTATTCAAAGATACTTGAACTCCATTAATTCCTCCTAACCTACTGTATAGAAGAGAATCAAAAAGAGCTTTTGTTCCCTCCACATTTAAGTAATATTTAGTAAAATATAAATTTAAAGCCCCTAATACATTTGAAATACTTAAATAGCTTCTCCAACCTCCATCTCTTATATCAAGATAAGCATTAATATTGGATTCTTTATAGCTAAATTGTAGATAATAATTAGGATTAAAATTAACTTTTTTAGAATCAGGATAATATTTTGTTGAAAACTCTACTTTATTAGAGATACTTACTTGAGCAAATGCAGGTACCACAAGCATTAATAATATTATTAAAAACACTATTTTTCTCATATTTATCCCCCTTTCTATAAGCCTTCTTAATTCTCATAAAGATTTAAAATAAAACTTTCTACATCCCAGTTTCCTAAAAAATTCTCTTTTGAATACAGAGTTATATCATCTCCCTCAAGCTGTCGCCTTTTATCATTAATAACAGCTCCTGGACCATAATTTTGATACTCAAAAAATCTCTCTGTCTCAGGATAGAACCAAATAGTTTCTCCTGTATTAGGATCCTTAGAACTCATTGCAGTCCATCCATCAGGATGGATATGTTGATCTAAATAACAATTTCTAAATACCACATTTGAATTAACACTATAAGGATCAGAGCTGGGATGCCAGGGCCTACCTAAATATACTGTATTAGGTTCTGTAATATTTGTTAACAATTTGCAGTTAATAAACAAAAATCCTAAATTCCCAATCTTTGTGCTTGCAGCAGTGACATAACCTTTTGGACTTATTCCGGGACGATCCACAGAAAATATGGTGCAATTTTCAAAAACTGCTCTTCCATCTCCAAAAATAAAATCCACGTCTCCTTCTATATAACAATCAACAAAATAATGGATTCCACCTCTTACATACAAAGTATCTTGATTTCCAATAAATTTACAATTTTTGAACACAGCCTTATCTGACTGAGTAAGAACAGCCACTGCTTGATTACTGGTAATAGTAGTATTTAGTTCATCAAAAGAATTTTCAAAAGTTATATTTTCTGCTGTAAATCCTGTGGCACTACTATTTATAGTAACACTTGCACTATTTGAAGTACCTACAGTACCTCCTCCAGATAAAGGAGTTCCTGCAGCAAGATCATAATAAATTTTTGTTGTATTAACATCTTCACCTATTAAACTAATATTGGGAAATCCAATATTAACTTTTTCATAATAATCTCCACTTTTGATAAATATATAGACTCTTTGGTTAGTATAATTACCTTGATTTAGCATTATATAAGTAATAGCATTTTTAACACTCTTAAAATACTTTCTTCCATTTATTTCCGTTCCTTCCTCACCTTGATAATTCTTATCAACCACTATATGAACTTTTGGAAGAAATAGAATATTTTCATACTTATATTCCAATATTTCACCCTTCTTATTTCTTATCTCGATTCTTAAAAAATTACCTCTTGACTTTTTAAATGAAAATTGAATAGAGTTACTTACTTTTCCTTTTATTTCTTTATCCTCATATACTATTTCATCATTCAAATAAAGGCTTAAATAAGCATCTTGATTGGGTATCACTTCTATAACATATGGATTATCTATCACCACCGATTTTGGAGAATTATTTATAATTACATTAAATTGTTCCTCAATCTGTTTAGCGGAACATCCAGTCATTACAAAAATAGAAATTGTAAATATTAATAAAATGATTCGCCGAAACATGCTATTTTTTTACCTCCCCATAAAACCTTCTAAAAGGGAGAGGGCTCAAAAATAAGCCCTCTCCCTATACCTCTTTTAAAGATTCAAATTGAAACCTTCAGGAAGTTTTACCTCATTTGGAGCAAAAGCACCATCAAAAGTCCAGAACATCCAATCAAGAGCACCCTTATACAAGTTAGAAGCAGAAGTAGAAGTGTCACCAAGCCTCATGAACTGAGGATCAGGAGTAGAAGAAGGGGCAGCACTTATATTACCTTCAATAACCGGTGTGGGACTTCCATCCACATATAATTTAGCATACAATCCACCTACGGTATAGGTTACATTAAACCAATATACATGCCAATCAGTAGTAGTCATGGTATAAGAGGATAAAGTCGATGTTCCATTTAATATCCTCACTTGTGTAGGATTAGTTTGGATTTCAAAGCCTCCTCTATATAGTGTAGTTTGAATATCAAGAGTCCATGCCCTTGTAATATTTGTTCCTACATCTCCTTTAGCCTTGAGTACTATCGTCATACTGAAAGTATTTGGTGCACAATTATCAAAATTGTAACGGAAGCTTGGGGTTGCACCAGCAGTAGATGTAGTATCGAATATAAGAATTCCATTCTGTACTGTACAGAAGTTTTGCATTGGGTAATTTTGATTTCCTTCTATCCATCCTGTAGGAAATGCAAAAGTATCGGTCCAATCAAAAGTACTCCAAGTTGGTAAGTACAATGGAACTACAGAAACTTCATTAGAATAATCGCTTTCTCCAACCGAATTATAAGCCTTTACTCTATAATAGTAAGTTGTTCCTGCAGTTAGTCCAGTATCGTTATATGTAGTCACATTTGCACTCACTGTTGCTATTTCAGACCACTCTCCATCTAATGTCTTTCTTTCAATCTTAAATCCCTCTTCGTTATCAGAATTATCTTTCCATGAAAGTCTTAC
>JGI24721J26819_10003106_pt1 | contig 17931 bp, 17 predicted proteins | sample YelNatPaOPGAMG01_FD_26819 | JGI IMG/M metagenome (IMG submission 26819) | reverse complement strand
CGGAACGCGAAAGAAAAAGCCGCCTCCCCGTTTGGGAGAAAAAGCCTTCCCCTCGGAAAGCACCTGCAGCGCCGAAGGTAAGACCAATCTATCGCAGAATTTGGGGTTCAGGAGACAAAGCCCTTCCCCCATGTGCAACCTGCGCCGCCGAAGGAGGGACCATTCGATCGCGGAATTTGGGCAGACCGGAGACGCCGGCCGGGTTCCGGGAAAGGGGGGCTCCGGTCCGTTGCCGATGACGTGTCAACTTGCTAGACTGTCAAGGAGTAGCGATGGCGTCCGGCGCGGGGGGCGAGACCGAGATGGACCTTTGGAGGGATGCGCTTCAGATCCGCCTGATCAGGGCCCTCTTCGCCGTCTTCGGCGGCATCGTCCTGGCGTGGCTGATTCAGCACCTCTGGGAGGGGCCATACGGCCTCTCGCTGGCGGTGGCACTGGTGCTCTTGATCCTTTCCTGGAAAGCCATATCGCTGGGATCCTTCCTCCGCCGAGGGAAAGGACCGCCTGTTCCGCCCCGGTCCTCCTCCCACAGCCCCGAGCCCGTGCAGTGGTCCCCCTCCGTGCGGAAAATCGAACAGGATAAGGCGCTGAGGGCCGTCCAGCACATTGTCGCGCAGCGCATCGTGAGCCAGGGTTCGCCCGAAACCATCTGGCAGTCCGAAATCCAGGAGTACTGCCGCTACCTCACGCGGCGCCTCGGGGAGCTCGGCCTGGAAACTCCGGAGAGCCTGGAGAAGGATGTGCTCTGGGCCGACCGGACGGCCGCCGCCACCCAGGACTACCCCCACACGCTCGCGCGAGCCTTGGCCCAGCTCGTAGAGCGCCAGTCAAAAATCGGCCGCTGAGGCAGGGCCCGTTCCCCGCAGCGCCCAGCCCGCAGCGCCCGGACACCCGATTTAGGAGATCCCCCAAAGAGCCAGAAGCAGATCCCGCTCTCATTTCGAGCGGGGTCGCTCCTCGCTAAGTGTTGATAGGGGATGGGGACAAAAAATGCCGTGGTGCCCCCGGGCGGAATCGAACCACCGACACGAGGATTTTCAGGCCAAAAAAGAGCCCCTTCGGGAGTCCCAAAGCCCGCCTCGAAAATGAGTGTATCGCCTTGTTATGGAGGGGCTTACTAAGTGCTCACCGATTCAACACGAGTCACCGGCATTCGTCGTATATCGTCCTCTGTAGTTGCGAAAAAGTTGCGATCGCCGGGCCCCCTCCGTTGGGGAGTGGTGGCCTAGGTCAACCTGTCTTAAGGGGGGTAGGGTGCGGCTCCGACGCCCTGCCCCCCTTCCCCTCTCTCTGTCTTAAGGGGGGTAGGGTGCGGCTCCGACGCCCTGCCCCCCTTCCCCTCTCTTCCCCACTCTCTTAATCTTGCCCCCGCGCTCCGCTACTCCCCTCCATCCACGTCCCAGACTTTGGCGTCGGCGCGGGCCTCGGGGCCGTGGAAGCCCTTCTGGGCAGCCTTGGCGTACCACTGGGCGGCCTGTGCAGGGTCCGGCTCACACCCCTCCCCGTGCTCCAGCATGTAGGCCACCTGGCACATGGAGGGGCCATCACCGCGCTCGGCCGCTACGAGATAGAGCCGAAACGCCTCGGCGAGGTTCTTCTCCTGGAACCAGCCCCGGTAGAGCATACAGGCGAGCAGGGTCACCGCGGAATCATCACCGGCTTCGGCCGCTTGGTGGAGTTCCTTCAAACCGTACACGTTCAGCTGGATCTCATCGCCATCATCGCGCTCGTCGTCCTCGCGCTCGTCCTCGTCCGCTCCCGTTTTCTCATCATCTTCGTCCATCGTCTACTCCTCGCCGTCCGCTTGCTGTGCAGTCGAGCCTTCCTGCGGGCTCATTTGAGCCCCAGTTTGCTCAACCAGCNCTCGGAAGGCCGTGAAAGGGGACGGCCGTCGGGCCCCAGAGCCGGAGCATCCCGCAGGGCCTTCTCATCCAGTCCCAAGTGGTTCCAGGAGGTGAAATACCAACCCATCGTAGTGGCATTCTTCGGGCAGTGAGCCAATACCCCCGTGGGAACCCGGTACACCTCGAAGCGATCCCGGCCATCGTACTGCCTCCAGATCAGCGCCTTCGGTTGATTTTGGAAGGGCGGGATGAGCCCGCCCTGGCCGTCGTCCACCTCCTGATCGGCCCATTGGCCACACAGGGAGGACAAGTCCACCTCTTGAATGGACGCGGGAGGGGTGGGCCCTTCGTCCCACGGGGCTATGGTGAGTATGGCGTTGAAGGCCCAGAGGTTAGCGAGAATGGCGAGCGCGCCGGCAAGGTAGGTCAGGTGCCTGATCCGCTTGCCTCCGTCCGTAAAAGCATCTTTGGGGGAATCGCTGATAGCCCACAGACAAGCGAATGGCATCGGTCCGAGCAGGAGCGCGACGATGATCAGGGTATGGCGCCGAAAGTCGGCATCCTGAACGCAGAGATCCCCCACCGCTATGAGAGAGAGGATGATTCCTACCGCCAGACCGAGACCCACCGGAGGCAGAGCGGCCAGAAACACGAGAATGTAGAAGATCGGTTTCCTGAACAGGATGATGAGCGATGCCACCACGAAAAAGGCGATGGGATGTTGCAGGAAAAGGTGCCAGATTGCCATGTAGGTCTCCAGCGGAGCCTGCCGTGGCTCCGGCGGTTGCGCCGGCTCAAGCGCGCGCCCGGTTCCAGTGGCTCCAAATCATGACCATGGCCGCGGTGTCCAGCTCGCAGTATTGCAGGAGGAGGCGCCGTAACGTTTGCCGTTGCTCCGGGTTTCCAGCGGATTCTCCGAACATCATCTCTTGGTAAGTCCGCATGGCTCCCGTGCCTTCGGTCACCACCTCTTCCCGCTCACCCACCGGCAGCGGGGGGAGGGCGTCGTAGGGGCTGAGCAGCCGCCCCTCCTCGATCCTCCGGTACTGCCTGAAGGCCGGGCTGTCCCTCACTTCGGGGGCCGATTCCCAAACGGCAGGCAGCACCTGTTTGATGGAAAGGCTCCCCTTCATGCGGGGATGGAAGTAGTGCTCCTTGGCCAGGGCGTACAGGTCCACGATCCGGCTGTTGTCGGCACGGGCCATCCATTCCAACCAGGAGGCGAGCACGGGATCGTCTTCGCCGTAGCGCTCCATCTGGTCTCTGATCTCCTTGAGGACGGTCCGCTCGTAGGGCGACCAGATGTACACCGTGCCCCTTTCGCCGATCCTCTCTCGCAGGGCGCGGGCGAAAGCGAAATTGGGAAAGCCCTCCTCGTCCTGGAGCCATTCAGCGTGCTCCAGGGGGGCACCCGGGCCGGGAATGGTGTGGCAGCTCCATTGGAAGGCGGCCTTCTCGTAGGGGTGCATCCCCGGGTGGTAGGGCAGGGCGCAGGCCGAGGTTTCGAAATCGATGAAGTGGAGAGGGTAGGAGTGGCTCGCCAGGAGCCCCTTCAGCTCGGGCGAGATGTACTCCGTCCCTTCGGCCGTATGGCGGAGCTGTATCTCCTGGCGGGCTGCCGCCTTTCCGCGGATCTCGTCCCTCGGGAGCTCCTCCAGGCGGCTCTGCCCGCGGGACGCCATGACGGCCACCACGTCCTTCCCCTTCCCCCCGAGGAGGTCGGCCCGGTAGAGATCCAGGATGTGGGGATCGGCGTCCGCCAGCGCCCCCCAGCACTCCCGGAACCCGCTGGGGCCTTCTGCGTGAAGGTCGAGTCGGTACTCGCAGTGCTTGCACCTTTGGCCGAGGGCGGGCGGAATACGAGCGATGGGCTCGGCCGAGAGGGTTTCCGCGAAAGATTCGGCCGCCCGGGTGACCTCGGACCGGATCTCTTCCACCTCGGAGGAGACGTCGAGGAGCGCGAGCACGTGGGTCGCTCGCAGCATTTCCGCGTCGCCCGTAAAGAGAACCTCGGGGCGCTCCATGCCGTGCCGCCGGGTGCCCCGCCTCAGGCGGAACTTGTCGAAGGTAGCGTGCTCGCCCGCCGCCCGGGCCTTGTCCACCAGGCACAGGCAGGGGGTGGCCGCGAACTCGGGGAAGGCCCGGGAGAGAACCACCGCTTGAAAGGCCACGTCTTCCAGGTAGGGCCTCCATTCACTGCGGATCGTCCCCTGCTTCCCCCGAAAGGGGTTCGCACCGTCCCGCTCCGAATCGAAGGAGGCGGCCTTCACCTCGATGAGGCGCAGCGAGCGGCCCCTGCGCTCCAGGATGTCCACCCTCGCCATCATGCGCCCATGCACGAGGGTGGCCTCGAAGAGAGCGCCATCGCCCTCTTCCAGCGCCCGCCGCGTCTCTTCGAAGGCCTCGTCGGGCCGGTCCCATCGGCCGATCTCCCTGCCCTGCGGGAAGAGGAGCTTGGCCATGGTTTCCACCATGAAGCCCCCGTCGGCCAGCAGCTCCNGGTACGGGTCTTCATCNTGGAGGGAGGGATAGCGATTCTTCTTGTAGTACAGCTTCGTGGGACAGGTGCGCGCCACCTTGAAGTCGCTTTTGCTGAGATAGAGTCGGCCGGGTGCCATGGAATCACTCCTCCTCGTGGCGTGGTGGCTGGCCCTCTGCTTCGGGTTCCCGCCAATCCGCGGCCTGGAGTACCCTGGGAGCAACCTCGACGGGGGAGAGCTCGCAGAGGGCTCCCTTGGACTGAAGCCCCAGCGCCTTGAACTTGCGCCCCGAGACCAGAACGCGTGTTTCCAGGGAGCCCACCGCCGAATTGTACTTCTCTACGGCCCGCTGCAAGCCTTCGCCGACGCCCTGGAGGTGAGCGGCAGCCGTGCAGAGGCGGTCATAGAGCTCCGTCCCGAGCCGGCTGATGGCAGCAGCGTTTTCGGCGAGCGCCTGCTGCCGCCAGCCGTAAGCTACCCCCCGCAACAGGGCGATGAGCGTCGTGGGCGAGGCTGGTATGACCCCCATGGCCACCCCCCGCTCGATGAGCTGCGGGTCCTGTTCCAGCGCGGCGCTGAAGAAGGCCTCGCCGGGAAGGAACATGACGACGAACTCCGGTGTCGGCGCAAACTGCCGCCAGTACTCTTTGGCGCCGAGCTGGTTCATGTGCTGGCTCACCTGGGTAGCGTGGCGGGCCAAGCGGGCCTTCCGCTCCTCCTCCGTCGGCGCCTCGACGGCTTCGAGGTAGGCGCTCAGAGAGGTCTTGGCGTCCACCACGATGCTCTTGCCCTCCGGCAGCTTGATGATCATGTCGGGCTTGAGGCGCCCCTCATCCGAGTCCACGTTGACCTGCTCTTCGAAGTCGCAGTGGTCGAGCATGCCGGCCAGCTCGACAACCTTGCGCAGTTGAATCTCCCCCCAGCGGCCCCGGACGTTGGGCGTGCGCAGCGCCTGGACGAGCTTGCCCGTCTCGGCGCGGAGGGCGGCCTGGGAGTCCGCGAGGGATGTCACTTGCTGAAGGAGGCCCCCGTAGGCTTCGTTCCGGGCGGCTTCGATCTTCTGGATCTGAAGGCCCACCTGGGAAAGGGACTCCTTGATGGGAACCACCAAGTTTTCCACCGCCTTCTGGCGCTGTTCCAGATCCCCCTTCGCCTCGGTCCGGTAAGAGGCGAGCGCCTCCTTGGCCAAATCGAGGAACGACCGGTTGTTGTTGCTCAGGGCCTCGGCCGAGAGGGCCTTGAAAGCATCCGAGAGCTTGGCCTGAGCTTCGTTCAGGAGGGCGAGCTTCTCCTCGTGGAGCCTGCGTTCACCGTCGAGTTGAGCCTCCAGCCCAGCCACCTTCGAACGGCAATCCAACGCATCGGCGGCGGCGGTGTCGAGGGCCTGCCGGGCTTCCGAAAGCGACCTCTCCAAGGCCGCCGACCTCTCCTGGAGGGCGGCCATCTCCGACTGTTTCTGAAGGGTCACCCGTTCGACCTCCCTCTCCATCTTCTGCCGAACAGCGAAGCCAGCGAAGGCCGCCCCCGTGACCACTCCCACGACCAACACAACCGCCGCGATGATTCCTGAGATCATGATCTCCTCCTGTTCTGTTTTCGGCCGCGCACCGTATCGAGGCGCAGAGAAACGCAAGTGGGATCGAAGCCGCCAGCCCACTCCTCCGCCGGCAGGTCCCTCACCCCCAACGCCCTGAGCGCCTGCCACAGGGGCCTGCGGGGCCCCTCCACCACACCCCCGAAGAGGGCGAGAGTGATGGTGAATTCCGTTCCCTCCAGAGCCCGCCCCGCCTCGGCACCCACGGTCGAGAGTCCGCCGACGGGGCGGAAGTACCGTCTCCCGCACCCGGAGCAGTGGCCCACCACGCCCCCGATGCTCAGGAGGCCTCCGAATCCCGTTGCGTAGATTCTGCCCCCGCACTCAGCGCATAGTCCGGTGGCCGCCCTCCAGCGGTCCCAGAGCCATACGAGGGCGCCTACCGGCAGCGGCCTTTGCCCTTCCCCGAAGCCGAAGCAGCAGCAGTTCTGGGGGAAGGGCAGCCAGGGATCCACCGAAAGCACCTCCTCCCGCCGGGCGAGAAGGGCAGTGATGAGCTTCGCAAGGTCCGCATCCGCTCTACCCCTGGTTCTCCACGGCGAATCCATGGCACTGGCCTCCATTTTGTGAGACGTCCGGCCCTTACAACATCCTTCGGCAACGTTCCAGCTCGCTCCTCAGATCCGGCGCCTCGTCGAAGAGCTCGGAGTGGTCTCCGAGCAGAACTTTAAGATGCCGGAGGGCCCGGGAATCCAGGGGGAAGAGCTCGACCGCGCGGATGAAACTTCGGGCGGCCTGCAGGAGACGGCCCTGGCCCTGCAAGGCCAGGCCCAGGTTCTTGTGTGCGTTGTGCCTCTCGGGCCTGAGCGCCAGAGCGGCCCTGCAGTAGGATTCCGCTTCCTGGTACCGTCCCAGCACGTTCAGGCAGTAGGCGAGATTGTTGTTGTTCCAGTACCGGAGATCCACAGAGGCCGCTTCCGAGGCGAGCGATCCGCGGTAGGCCTCCTCGGCGTGCGGAAAGTCGCCGAGCGCTTCGTAGCAACTGCCGATTTGTCCGAGTATGAGGGCCCTTTGGGCCTCGTCCCCGGCCAAGCAAAGGGCCTTTTGGTAGGTGCGAATCGCGGCCTCGTCCCGTCCCAAATCGGTCTCCAGCGCGGCCAGCCGCAGGAGCCTGTGCACCAGCTCTCCTTTCATCTCCTCGATCGCGGAACCACGCTCCGCTGCCGCGGGGCCCGGCTCTCCCGCCGGCTCCTCCGTCCGACTCCGCAAAGCCTCCAGCTCCCGCTCCAGCCCCGGGATCGTCATCTGCAAGCTCATCACTTCCGCTTCCTTCATCATCTTTTTGTGACCCTCCTCTTGCTTTCGCGGGGGCGGCACCCCCTTGAGCATCTCGCGCAGAGTCTCCTCGCTGACCATGGCCACACCCACGGTCTTATCGGCCCGTCCGGCCCCACCGGCCTCGGGCTCACTCGGGAACGCTTTTCGCGAAGAGGCCCGGTTCCCCGCCTTTCTCGGAAGCTCCTCCGCAAGAAAGGCCCTGAGCTGCTCCTTGCTGCGCGAGCGAAGGAGGAGGAGCGAATAGCGGCTCAACCCCAGAGCCATCTGGACGAGGTCCTCCTTGCTCGCTCTCTTTAGCCGTTTGACCAGCATGGTTTCGACTGGGATTAGCTTCATAGGCGCCTCCTCGTCTCCNGGTACCCGCCCCCGAAGCTCTCGGCCGTACAGGGCGGTGCGAACCCAACCACCCTTCGGGCGTCGGGGGCGTTCAGCTTGATTAGCTCGGCCCTCGCCAAGTCGAGAAGGTTGCCCGCGCAGATCGGGTAGGCGTCCCCCAGGACGGCATGGCGCAGAGAGGCCTGCCGCACGGCATTTGCGATGAGACCTCCGCTCAAAGGAACGCTCGACGGCCCCTCCAGATCCAGCTCCTCGGGCCAACCCTGCGCGTCGGCGGCCAGCCGCCAGATCTTCCGGCGGGCATCGAGGCCGGGCATGGGGAAGGCCAGGAGGTGGTGGATGCGCCGCCGCAGGGCATCGTCCATGGCTTCGAGGTAGTTGGTGCAGAGGATGACGGGCACACCGGGCTCTTCGAGACAGGCGAGGAGGGTGTTGACGAGCGCAAACTCCCAGCCCCGCCGGGCCATGGAGCGGCTCGCGAGCAGGCTGTCGGCTTCGTCGAGGAAGAGGACGGCGCCGCTTTCGCGGGCCTCGCCGAAGGCCTCAGCGATGTTCTTTTCCGTCACGCCGACCCAGCAGTCCAGCAGGGCCGGCACGGCGGCTACGGCCAGGCGGCGGCCTATCTCTCCGGCCAGAGCGTAACCGGTGTGCGTTTTGCCCGTGCCGGGCGGGCCGTGGAAGAGGAGGACGGGCGCTGCGCGCTCTCCCTCGCTCTTGCAGTGCGCCGCCACGAATTCCAGCTCGCGCTGGAGCTCCGCGGGGAGGACCACGTCCTTGAGCGAGAGGGGCCTCTGCCGCAGATGTACGATCGCTCCCGCGTCCGCGGGTTCGCCCCAATGGGGTCTGGCCTTTTGCTCGGGAGCCTCCTGCTCGTCTTCCTCGAAGTCCAGGTCCACCCTGAGCATCCTGCGCCCACGCGGCGAGAGCGTGAAAGCGTCCAGGCCGCCGAGAGACTTTCTGGCCTTGTGGCCCCTGACGTAGGCGAGAAGGGCGTCGTCCTGCCTGCAGTAGCGGTGTGCCTCGTTCAGGATGGCGCGCCACTGGCTGGGCCTCTTCTCGAAGAGGCTCAGGAAGCCTCCGAGTCTCGGCATACCCCAAACCCGTTCCAAGAGGAGACCCGTGGCACCGCACGCGATCATCCCGAGGACGGCCAGATGTTCGTTCTGCAGCGCCCCGAGCCGGACGATCGGAGCGGCCACTTCGCGGAGCCTGGCGAGGATCTTCAGTGCCGCTTCCAAGATCGACGGCGGATGCTCCGGGCCGAAGAGGCATGGCTGTGATGTGCCGCGCGCGGGCAGACGGAGCGCTGGCCGGACTTCGTTAGGCACATAGTAGTTGTAAAGAGGACGGCCGTTCAGGTCGAGCTTGAAGAGCAGTAGGTCGTCGTGCTCGCTTGGGAATCTGCCCGAGGATGCCCTCAGCAGCACCTCGCCGCAGGCGAGAAGGAGGTCCACCTCTTCTTCTGGAAGCAGATCCTCGGGNCTCTCATGGCTCTGGTTGACCATTGCTCTNTACTCCTTTCCCGCACTGGGCGGGTGGCGCTTGCTCACGCGGCTGATGCGCCCTTCGGGCACGGTATGCGTGCCCGGTCGGATCAGGTTCTGGGTGGTGCGTTTTCAGAAGAGAATGGCCAAGGGTTCGATCCTCCTTTCAGGATCGCCATCCCGGTTCCTGGGCTCTCGCCCTCGGTGGCCCACCGGGAAGGCTGTTTAGCAGTTGTTGACGCGGCTGCAAGGGGCAAATCCCGCGGGTCCCGCCTCGCTCCGCCTGCTGACCGGGCAGACGGACCGACTCTTCACGTTCCTAATAATAGGACCTCGAAGTGCAGCCATCGTGCACTCGAAGCCTGCATCATTCCTCCCCTCTCAAAAGGCAGAGGCGGACCTCTTCGCCTCCTCGGCGTCCCCTTCTGCCCGGGCATCGCATAGCCCTGGCATGAACAGTCTCTGCCGGCCGGAAAACCGAAAGCCCCCTACCGGGGGCCAAAAGGATGAAGGCGTATTGCCCGACCCTTTTAGCCGCTTCTTTAAGGTGGCCGCAAGCCGGTCGGCTCAAATCACCACCGTTCTAATCATAGGGCCTTTACCAGGTCTCGTCAAGGTGGTGTATGGGTTCAGTGTAACTCCTCGCCCCCCCAGCCCGGTCCAGAGAGGGAAGGCCGAGGATTTACTATTTACGAAACTACGAAAGCGTCTTGCTCCTCGTCATCGTTCCCTTTATCATCCTGTAAACCTCCCCGCCCTCGACAGTAATTGTGCACCGGGGGGTTGTCTCAGCGGTATTGGCACAGGGGGACCTCTCCCAGGCCGCCGAGGAGGAGGGGAGCTACGAGGAACAAGAATCGGCCCCGACGGAGTTCTGGACTTTTTTCCACTACAGGACTATGATTATCCCATGAATGTAGCGGAAAAGGACCCGGCCGTCGAAGGACTCTTGAAAGACGAGCACCGCCGCTGCCTGGAGGTTCTGGCGGCTCTCCGGGAGAAGGTCGGCCACCTTCCCAAGGGGGCACTGAACGTCCGGGAAAAGCCGGTCGGGGGGAAGAGCTACCGCTATCACTACCTCGTTTTCCGGGAAGGGGGAAGGGTGGTGAACCGGCACATTCCCAAGTCGGACCTGCCTGCCCTGCGCGTCCAGCTCCGCGAGCGCGACCAGTGCCGGAAAGAGATCGCCACCTACCGAAGGCGCATCGCCTACCTTGAGCGCCTCCTGCGGGCGCGCCAGAGAAGAAAGGTCCCCCGTGCGCCCGGTGGCTGAGGCCGTCTTCCCGCGGCCCATAGGCTCCCTGATCCTGTCGCTGAGTTCGGCCGGCTTCTTTGAACGGTCGATCCTCATCGGAAGCTGGGTTATGGCGGTCTATGGGGAGCTGTACGGCGTCAGCTACGTGCTCCGCACCCTGGACCTGGATTTCGCGGTGGAGGTCGCCCACCCGAGGGTCCGGTTGCGCGCTGACGTGGAGGGCCTCATCTCCGGCCTTGGCTTCACCGGTTTTTTCGCCGCCGGAGGCTGGAAGAAGTTTACCGGCGAGGGCTACGAAGTGGAGTTCTTCGTGCACCGGTCCGGAGGGAGAAACGAAGAGCCTCGGGCGCTACCGGAGTGGGGCATCAACGCCCTGCCGCTGCCCTTCATCCGCATGCTGCTCGACTTCTCGCAGCCCGTAGCCCTGGACACGGGCGCCTCTTTTCGAATTCCTCGTCCCGGGGCCTACTTTCTACACAAGCTCCTCATCAGCCCCCGGCGACAGGCCAAGGAGAAAGGGAAGCGAGATCTCGATCAATGCGCCGCCCTCATGGGCGTGTTGGATCACGACACCATCCGGAAGGTGCTTGCATCTCTGAGGCTNGGACCGAGGACAAGGCGGGTATTGACAAGCTCCGCAGGGGTACGTAGCACATATTCGACGAATTTGCGAAATCATCGCCTTCTTCGCCGAACTCGCGGCCGCCTGCCTCGATGCGGGACTGTACTTAGGAGAGCTCAAGAATGGAAAAGAATGATCTTGGTCGCCTTGAACGGGTGAGCCTTCGCCAAGTCTGGGCGAGCGAATCGGAACACTTCACGCCTTGGCTGGGGCGGGAGGAGAACCTGAAGCTCCTCGGAGATACGNTCGNCATTGAGCTGGAGTTAGAGACCCAAGAGAAGGACGTAGGGCCGTTCCGTGCCGATCTCCTCTGNAAGAACACCTTGGACGACTCCTGGGTGCTCATTGAGAACCAGCTTGAGCGGACGAACCACGGCCACCTCGGACAGCTTCTGACCTATGCGGCCGGTCTCGAAGCCGTCACCATTATCTGGGTGGCGGAGCGGTTCACCGAAGAGCATCGAGCGGCTCTAGACTGGCTCAACGAGAAGACTGGGGAAGGGGTTAACTTCTTCGGCCTTGAGGTGGAATTGTGGCGGATTGGGGATTCGTCCATTGCTCCCAAGTTCAACATCGTCTCGAAGCCGAATGAATGGACCAAGACGGTCCAGACTGCGGCGGCGCGGGGAGAACTCTCCGAGGCGAAACAACTTCAGCTCCGCTTTTGGACAGCCTTTGCTTCTTACATGGAAAGCAAGAGCAAGGTGGGCATTTCCAAACCTTTCCCCCAGCACTGGATGAACCACTCCCTTGGACGTACCGGGGCGCACTTGACCTCCATCGCTTCCACTTGGGACTCTCAAAAGGGCGGCTCGGGTCCGGAGCTTCGGGTAGAGCTGTATTTAGACGGCAAGGATTCAAAGCAGTGGTTCGCCGCCCTGGAGCAGGAAAAGGAGATCATCGAGCGCGAGGCAGGCCAAACATTGACTTGGTATAACCCCGAGAACGCCAAGATGTGCAGGGTCTATGTGCGTCAACCGGCCAACTGGCCTGATGAGTCCCAATGGCCCGCCCAGCACGAGTGGCTTCGACAGCAGCTCGAGCTATTCACCAGAGTATTTCAGCCGAGGATTAAGAAGCTCTAAAGGGCAGCATCTCAAGTTTGCCATGTTATAGGCGCTCATAAAGGACCGGTGATGACGACTCTTGTGCTTTTTTCCAAACGTCNCGACACGCTCCCGACGTCCGCGGTCTGGCTCCTAGAGCGATTGGGCGAGGCTCGGGGNAGGCAAGCGATGTTCACGCGCCAGTCTCCGCAGATGCTGAAGGCTCTTCGAGAGCACGCCCTCATTGAGAGTGCGGTGTCCTCCAACCGCATTGAGGGCGTTGAGATCCCCCAGGCGCGGCTCAAGGCAGTGCTCTTCGGCCGGCCACTTCTCAAAGACCGAAACGAGGAAGAGGTGCGGGGGTACCGACAGGCGCTCGACTGGATTCACCAACGGGCGGCGAAGATTCCCATCAACACGGACGCCATTCTGGAGCTGCACCGTCTCTCTCATGCCGGCGCTGGGGACGCGGGGGCATTCAAGGCCCGCGACGTGGACATCATAGAGCGGTACCCGGATGGAAGCCAACGCGTCAGGTTCAAAACGGTTTCTGCCAAGCATACGCCCGCCGCGGTGGAAAGTCTTATGAGCCAGTGGGAGAGATGCCTTCAGGAACGCTGGGTGCCACCCTTGGTGGCCTTGGGGGGCTTCAACCTAGACTTCCTTTGCATTCACCCCTTCCGGGACGGTAACGGCCGAGTCTCCAGGCTCCTCCTGCTTCTCCAGTGCTACCACCTGGGGTTCGATGTGGGCAGGTACATCAGCCTGGAACGACTCATCGAGCAGAACAAGGAGCGCTACTACGAGACTCTGGAAGAAAGTTCCCGGGGGTGGCATGAGGGAAAGCACGACCCATGGCCCTATGTGAACTACCTCCTCTTCATTCTTGCGGAAGCCTACCGGGAGTTTGAGGAACGGGTAGGGCAAATGAAGTCTCCCAAGGGGGGGAAGACCCAGCTTATCGAGGCCGCCGTGGCTTCCCAGAAAGGCGCTTTCACGGTAACGAACCTGGAGCGAGTCTGCCCAGGCGTGAGCCGTGACATGATCCGCCGAGTTCTCAAGGATATGCAACAGGAGGGCAGAGTAAAATGCCTTGGCCGTGGCCCAGGAGCCCAATGGGAGCGGAAAGAGGGTATTACCCCCAAAAGAGGGTAAGAGAGAGGGTAACGTGTCTGGAGTTCGCAAGCTGAGATCCTTCGCGCCGGAGGAGTTCAAGTCTCCGGCGAATCTTTGGGAAGTGCTGGTGCGGGGGCGGAAGGACACGTTCCTGATTCACACGGCGCTGCGGCTCTTCAAGAACGCCCGGCTCATCTTCGACAGTAGCCTTTTGTAACTCTTGTTCTTGAAGGTGGTTACGAGGTCGGGCCGGCGGCCCGGCACTACGGGATGGTTGGGGGCGGTCAGGACCGGGGGGCTAGGAGTGCACGGGCCTGAGGGTGGGGGGCAGGGCCACGCCGGCGGCTTGGAAGACCTTGCCGGCGCAGCCNGCGGCNGCGGTCCTGAGGAGAAAGCGCTTGCCCTCCTGCTCCAGAAGCACCTCCTGCACCTCGTCCAGGTCCCNTACGACCTCGGCCCACTCCGCCTCCACCCCGGCCCTCGCCATCCGGTCTTGCAGCTCCTTGCGAAGGAGCAGGGCCAGGAAGGAGCAGAAGACGTGGCCGCGGATCGTCTCGTCCCGCTTGTGGTAGACGGGCCGCGTGGCGAGCACCGACTTGACCGAGCGGAAGAGGGCCTCCACCATCCAGAGCTGTTTGTACTTCAGCGCCACCTCCTCGGCCTCAAGGTCCGTGTTGGTCCTGAGCACCCACTTGCCGTCGTATCGCGCTTCGGCCTCGGCCTTGGCGAGGTCGATCTCGAAGCGGGAGCCGGCGGCCTTCAGGTACCGCCGGTACCCCTTGTTGCCCACGAGAGACTTGTCCCCGCGGCGAAGGGCCTGATCGAGCGCCGAGAGGATGGCCTGCCGGTCGTGAGCGTCCTTGCGCGCCTGCTCCTCGTTCAGGCAGACCACATAGCGCCGGTCCTCCACCCAGACCTCCTTGACCTTCAGCGGAGAGGGGTCCTTCGCCTGGAGCCGCTCCTCGTGCACGACCCGGTACCGCCCGGCGCGGGAGAGCACCTCTTCGCTGACCTCCCGCTGCTTCCGCATCCGTGCCCCCAGGATGTAGAACCACCGGTGCCCGGGGGCTTCGAGCCAGTCCAAGGTCGTCCGCGAGATCATCCCCCGGTCCGCCACCAGGCAGGAGGACTGGATCCCGAAGCGCTCCCTCAGCCGCCGGGCCACCGGAACCAGGGTCTTCACGTCCGTGGTGTTGCCCGGCCAGAGCTCGCAGCAGACCGGATGACCCTCTCCATCCAGGACCGCCCCAGCCACCATCTGGTTGAGATCCGGCCGGTGATCCTTGCTGTGCCCCCTCTGCCCGATGCTCTCCCCGCCCTCGCCTTCAAAGTAGATCGAGGTCGTGTCGAAGAACATCAGGTCCAGGCTCGTGAAGAGGCTGCGCCGGCGCTCGAAGAGATCCTCNTCGATGAGGTCCTTCACGCACCGCGGTGAGAAGCCCTGCTCCTCCTCGACGGACGGGTGATCCTGTTGCGCCTCCGGCAAGTGTAGAAAGACGCCCTAGATTGGTTTCTTGAGTGACACGAATCTTTACGATCTCGGTTGAGGAGGGCCGTCTCGTACCCTGAGGAGGAGTGCTTCGGGAGGCCGAGATGGGCCGGTTAAGAGCAGAGGAGATCGTAGCGATGGGCGTGCTGGTGGAGAAGGGCGAGAGCAAGGTGTCGGTGGCGAGGCGTCTTGGGGTCAGCGAAGGGACGGTGCGCTACCACCTGAAGCGGGAATTGGAGGGAGCCGGGGACGGGCGGAAGGGCAAGCCGATGAAGGCGGAGGGCGTGGCGGAGATGGTGAAGGCCTTCATGGACCGGACGGCCGGACGGCCGAAGGGCAGGAATCTTCGGGTGCTTTACGAGGAGCTGGTGGAGGCGGGGTACGAGGGGAGCTACCGGTCGGTGGTGCGGTATGTGGGGAAGCACTATGGTCCTGGGCCGGTGCGGCCGTTCCGGCGGGTGGAGACGCCTCCGGGTGTGCAGGGGCAGGCGGACTGGCACGAGGACAGGGTGTTTCTGGAGGACCACGGGGGCGAGGTGCAGGTGCATGCCTTCGACATGAAGCTGTCGCACAGCCGGGGCCGGGCGGTGGTGTGGTCGCTGTCGGAGAAGCAAGCGGCCTTCCTGGGGTGCCACAACGGGGCGTTCAAGCGGCTGGGCGGGATTCCGGCGGCGGTGCGCATCGACAATCTGAAGGCGGCCGTGGCCGCGGGCGGGGGGCCGACGGCGGTGCTGACGGAGGGGTACAAGGCGTACGCGAGAGAGATGGGCTTCCTCGTGGATCCGTGCCGTGTGCGCTCGCCGAGGGACAAGGGCAAGGTGGAGCGGGAGGTGCGGGCGCAGCGCGGAGACCTGGATTTGAAGGGCCGGCGGTTTCGGGACCTTGCGCACTTGCAAGCGTGGACGGACCGGAAGGTCGTGGCACGGATGCAGAGGCTCCTGTGCCCGGTGACGGGCAGGAGCGTGTGGGAGAGTCTTCTTCAAGAGAGGGCGCTTCTGCGTCCGCTGCCGGACCGGTTGCCGGAGATCTTCGATGCGTGCGTGGTGCAGGCGGTCTCCAGAGACTGCCTGGTGCGCTTCGAGGGGAGGCAATACAGCGTGCCCTTCGTGCATGCGATGGAGCGGGTGGAGGTCCGGGGCTATGACGGCCAGGTCCGGATTTACGCCCAGGGCCGGGAGGTGGCGGTACATCCCCGCGGCACGGAGAGCCGGCTTCTGATCAACCCGGAGCACTACGAAGGAGCGGGGACGGGGCGGGTGATTCCGCCGGTTCCCCTGGGCAAGATGGGCCGGGCGATGCAGGCGCTGTGGCGCTCCCCCGTGCAGGTACACGCGATCGAGGCCTACGCGAGGCTATGCGAGGTGGAACGGTGAGCGGCGGGACGCTGGACCTGGACGCGACGCGCTCGCACCTGTCGAGGCTGGGCTTTACCCACGTGGTACCGATCCTGGGGGATCTCGTGGAAGAGGGCGTGCGGCAGAAGAAGACGCCGCACGAAGTGCTCTACGACGTGCTGAACGCGGAGCTGGTGTTCCGGGAGGAGCGCCGGGTGGGGGTGAGTCTGAAGCTCTCGGGGCTGCCGCCGGGCAAGACGCTGGAGAGCTTCGACTTCGCTTTCCAGCCCGGGGTCGAGCGGGAGAGGGTGCTCACGCTGGCCACGTGCGAATACCTGTCCAAGAAGGAGAACGTCATTCTCCTGGGGCCTCCCGGGGTGGGCAAGACGCACCTCGCGGCGGCGCTGGGGGCCAAGGCGGTGGTGAACGGCTTCTGTGTGGCCTTCATGCGGCTGGACGAGCTGATCCACGCCCTCAAGAGGGACGCGGAGATCTCGCCGAACCGGCTGAACGGCAAGAAGTACCTGAAGAGCGCGCTGCTGGTGATCGACGAGGTGGGCTTCACGCCGCTGGACCGGCGGGAGTCGAACCTCTTCTTCCGGCTCATCAGCCACCGGTACGAGCGGGTGAGCACGGTGCTGACGAGCAACAAGGGCATTTCGGACTGGCCAGAGGTCTTCGCGGGAGACGAGGTGATCACCACGGCGATCCTGGACCGGCTGCTGCACCACGCCCACGTTTTCAACATCAAGGGCCGGAGCTACCGCATGAAGAGCGTCGGAGAGCGGATGGAGAGATCCTAGCCGCCCGGCGGCCGGCCAGGAGGGTCTCCGGCCTACGGCCTCCGTCCCTCCTGGCCGAAAAGAAAGAGGCGAAATACCATCAACCGGAAAGGAGGGAAGAACTCTATCGCGTCCCCAAATCGTAAAGGTTCGTGTCACCTAACGTCGTAAAGGATCGTGTCACTTGACAGCTGTAGGCGGGGTCCGACTTGAGCGGAGGGTTAGGCATTTCGAGCCGCAAAAATGGAAAGGCCATCCAGTTCGATGGGCTCGGGATTAAAGCCTTGATTTTTCCAAATTTTACCAAAATTACCTTTACGCCGAGCAGGGTGGGTCATGGTTAGAAGATCGCCCTTCCAATTCAGAATGGTGGAAGCGAGATTTATCTCTTTATGAAAGAAATGACCCGATTGGTAAAGCTCGGCGTAGGTTGCCGAAGACCAAGATGGAATTTTATCTTCGGTAAGGCTAGATAGTGCCTCTTTCGCCTTGGCCCCAACGGCGATTATGGCCCTCGGTTTGATGGTTGAAATTTGTTTTACGAGAAATGAATAGCAATCTTCTCTGAACATTCTTGTGGTTTTCATAGACTCAGAATTTTTATGCCCAGGCAAAAACCCCATAAAAACATTTGTATGAAAGCAGAGCTTCGGATTTAAGCCTACCTGCTGATAGATTTCAAGCAATTTCCCCCAAATCGAATTCTTTCGGGGCTCTTCTTTGTGGAATTGAACACAATTGGAATAGTAGGTGTAACAGCCAAAGTTGTTACCAATGACGAGGATAGGGTTTTCTGGTAACAGAAAGCTCTCCCCCTCCGAGCTGCCGGATCCGCCTGGGAAGAATGCCCTACCCTGAATTCTTGTGATCGGACCTTTCGGAACAGGGACAACAAGATTCTCTCCCGCCTCGTTTCGTGGATATCGAATATTGGCACTCTCTAGAAGCTCGAAAAGTTTTGAATGGATACTCATAGACGCTCCAGGAAACGCCCAACAATAATTAGACTGATCACACTGCTGTCCAAGATAATTTTCTGGCCGGGTAGCGGCCTAAGCAGATCAAGGGTTTTGGACGGGATTGGGCGAGATTTCAGGATGAGGTCCCCCTTCGCGGTTTGTTGATATGCTGTCCAAAAGGGTTGTTAAACAGCGAGAGTTGTTCAAACGTGTACCAGGTGTTCTCCGTGCCGAGAGGGCCGCCCCATCCTGCATTGTTCGTCCAGTTGGGGCCGTTGGTGGCGTTGTAGAGCGCCATCAGGGTATCGTGCT
>JGI24721J26819_10003089_pt1 | contig 17997 bp, 21 predicted proteins | sample YelNatPaOPGAMG01_FD_26819 | JGI IMG/M metagenome (IMG submission 26819) | reverse complement strand
GCCTTTCTCCTTTAAAGTAGCTCCTCCTCCAGGATTTCAGCATAGAATATGCCTGTTTTATTGCTGAGTCAACGTAATGCTTCGAGTAGCTCCTGCCTTCCATCAACAAATTTCTTAGATAATGGTTTTTGAAGTTGTTGCCCTTTGGAATTACTGGTATAAGCCTCTTTCTCCCTTTCTTATCGTACTTTTCAATCCATCTAATTTCAGCCCATATCTCATTAACCGCCTTTTGAAGTAGCCGCCTATATGCCTCAAGAAAACTGTTAACATCATATCTGTGCCTTATATTGTATGCCCTAACCTGATAATAGCTTCCTGACACCTTCAACAACCTCCTTATACTTATGCGATCTCACCCCATAGAGTTTTCCAGCGAAATGAGACACGATAGTTATCAAGTCTTCAACAAGCTCCTCCTGAGGAGTCTTCTCCCCGCTGTTTATTACCTCTATCGCTGTTCCAAAAACTGAAACATCTTCCTCAGCGTTTCAAAACCAAACCTAGCCAGCCTATCCTCGTATACAATAATTACCCTGGGTTGCCCAGTCGTTCACGCAAGACCGCGAAAACGGCATGCTGAAAAGGATTAGGACAACGCCCATAACGCCAGCCGAGTTTATCACAAGCCAAGTTTTATCCTACATGGTTATAGCCCTAATTCAGGCAGCGCTTGTTTTCGCCGCAGCTTATTTGATGGGTTTTAGACCCGCCGTAAACTTTTACGCCTACCTACTCGCATTTATCCTTGTTCTGATTTTCTCATTGTCCAACGTGGGCTTCAGTTTAATTACGGCGACTGTTTCAAAGACTTCTGGAGCCGCCACTGGAATATTCTTCCTCTTCATTTTGCCGCAACTTTTCCTCGGAACCTTTGTGGGTTCTATGCTCTCGTCCACAGCGCAAACTGTCGGACGATTCGTGCCAAGCTACTATGTCACAGACGCTTTAACGTCGCTTTTTCTAAGAGGCGCCTCAATCACAAGTCCAACAATAATTTTTGACTTTGGGATAGTGACGTTGTCGTGCTTCGCCATTTTAGCCATAGGTATAACTCTCTACGCAAAATTTTTCAAAATTTAGATTGGCGGCTTAACTTTCTTCCTCTTATCTACGCCTATTTTCATCCACTTTTCAAATTCTTTTGAAGGCGGTTTCTCCGCGAAGAGCCTTCGCCTAACCGCTTCTAAAAAAGCGTTTTCCAAGCCTAAAAACTCGGCGGCNGTCAAAACCTTGTGGCCTATTTTTNCAGCTTTCTCGAAAACTTTGGATGTTTTCTCCCGCCAGTTTTCATCCCTTAAGAGGTGATGTTCTAAAATGGTGTGTGGGACAGCCTCAACAAGCCTTTCTAAATTCGCCATGCCGGACAAAAACTCTTCTTCGTTTACTCTGAAGCCAGCCAAATAAGAGGGTGGTCCGCCAACCATAACAAGCTGGGGTTTCTCAGCCACAATTTTTTTAAGAGTCCCGGCTGAAATTGGGCCTTGCACGTCCGGAGCGAAAAGGAACTTTTCGCCTTTAAACTTGATGGTTGCCATTAAAACCCAGCCTAGGGCGGAGTCTTCTGGACCGTGGGGGACGGGTTCCGAAAATTTTATTGTGGTTTTTCCAAAGGTGAAGGTTCTGCCGTCCGCCACCTCAAGCTTTTTGGCGTATTTTCCGCCGGTTTTTTGGAAAACCCAGCCTCGGCGCCTCTGGCTAAAATTAATCCATTCCTTAGGATTCTTAATCAAAACAACTTTGCCTTCATAGATTTGTTTGGCGGTCTCATTCTCCGCTGTCCAGTTGCAGAGCCAATCCCCATAGGAAGGCGTATGATGGTCAAAATGGTAATGGCTTAGGGTCACCACGTCCGCCTTTTCAGCAGCCTCGGCTATTCGCCTTCTACATTCAATTATCGCCTTAAACTCTAACGGGTGAGGCGGCAGGCCGAAACGGTTGGGGCAAAGCGAAACCCCAGCGTCCAGAAGGATCCGCAAGTNCGGAGTCTCAACAAAAGTGCACATGGAGCGGACGCCTAAACTTTCAGCGGCAAGCGGCACAACCCTCAAATATTTAAACATGGCGTGCTCAACTTTGAAGCAGTTAACCATAAACTTTTATCCAAGTCCAACATTTAATTTGTGTGGCGGGTGATGACGACTCTGGCCCCACTGAATTGTGATTGGGATCTTGAGTGCGGGAGCCCGCCTTTACGGTTAATGTTTTAACCCATAATGGCAACCCCCAGTTTGGTGGTTGGAGTGGGCTGGTTTTATGAGAAAACTGTTCCAACGCCACCAGAAGAGTACGTTAGGGTTGACCATGAGTCTTTAAGAAAGTTTGTCGCCGACGTTTTGGCCGCCTACGGCGTGTCCAAAGAAGATTCAGAGATAGTTGCCGACGTGCTTGTAACCGCCGACCTCATGGGCATTGAAAGCCATGGTGTTCAAAGGCTGAGAAGGTACACGACGGGCATTCAAGTGGGCTCAGTAAACCCAAAGGCTAAACCCACTGTTGTAAGCGAGTCTGCCTCCACGATGCTGGTTGACGGAAACTCGGGGCTTGGACAAGTGGTTGCCTACAACGCGATGGAAATGGCTGTTAAGAAGGCTGCTGAAATTGGCGTTTCAGTTGTAGCCGTCAGGAACAGCCACCATTTTGGTATTGCTGGCTATTATGCGCTTCAAGCTGTTAGGCGAAGCATGATTGGCATAGTTATGACAAACGCGGAAGCCTTAGTGGCTTACACGCACACGATTGGCAGAAATGTTGGCACAAACCCTATAGCCTTTGGCTTTCCAACCCGAAAACCGCCGCCCATACTTTTTGACACAGCAACAAGCATTGTGCCCATCGGAAAAATAGAAGTTTACTCTAAAGAAGGGAAGAAAATGCCGCATGGCTGGGCTATATCGGATGAAGGCAAACCAATAAACGACCCAAAAGAAATACTAGCCAGAAAAGGCGCTATTTTGCCGTTAGGCGGGCTTGGCGAAGACTTCGGCGGCCACAAGGGAGCAGGCTTAGCGCTTGTCGTGGACGTTTTGTGCGGCGTTTTAACAGGCGCCAACTACGGCAAAAACGTGAAGCACACCACGGCGAAGGAGCCCGCCAACGTCGGACACTTCATGATAGCAATAAACATTGACAAGCTGACTCCACTGGAAGTTTTCCTCGAAAGAATCGAAGAATACAAGGGTTACGTGAAAAGCTTGAAGAGGATGTCAGAAAACGTTGAAGTTTGGATTCCAGGCGAAAAAGCATGGCTAACCATGGAAACAAGGAAAAAGATAGGAGTCCCAATCCACAAGAACATTTTGAAAGAGTTAATGGAGGAAGGCGAAAAAGCAAACGTCGAATTCAACGTAAAAATCCTTAAAGAAACAGCCTAAGCTTCTTCATCCTGGTTTCTCCCATAGTTCTAGCATGCTTTTTTTGAGTTCTCTGCGTTTCCTATGGAGGAACTTGTAGACAGTGGCGTGTTGGCTTCCTTGAATCAGCATTTGGATGGCTTCCCTTGCCACTTGAACATTTTCAATTTTGCCAATGATGCCTACTGTGTGGCCGTAAACCGTCACGTGGGTGTCCGTCAGCTCCTCAATTATTCTTCTTGTTTTGCCTTCCATGCCGATTATTCGGCCTTTAACCCGTTTAATGTCTGATTCGGATCTGCCGAATATGGCTCTTAAGTCAATTATGTCTAGGACTGCTTCCTCGTCGTGGATAAGCCTAAAAGCGTGTTCAGGCGAGAATCCTCGTCCAATGGCGGTTACAACGTCCTTAGCCCTCAACAAGACTGAGGGGTCTTCAGCGTTTTCCGAAAGCGTTATTGTCACGCCGCCAGTGTCGCTTTCCACTTCAAGCTTAACAGACAACATTTTTTCAATAGCCTTCTTTGTTTCGCCGCCTTGCCCGATTAAAACGCCAATTCGCTCTTTTGGAATTCGCACAAACATGCTAGGCTGAGCCATGCCCAGTAACCCTCCGGTAAACCTCCTCGGCTGGCAAAACATCAACGCCTAGACGGCTGAAAAAGCGGTTAAGGTTGGCTATATCCCTGTTTAAAAGGAAATCCGCCAGAGGATGGGAGAGCGGAACAGCCTGCGACATGTCGAAGAGCACAGGCAAACCCCTCCAAACCATAATGTTGTATTCGCTCAAATCCCCATGGACAAGTTCCGCCTTCTGATAGAGCCTTTCAAGATAAGTTATTAAAATCTTGTAGATTCTTTCTGGGTTGGACGGAGGCTGCTCCTTCAATGAGGGAGCGCTCACCCCATTTTTGCCAATAAACTCCATGACAAGCACGTTGTTTCTAACGGCGAAAGGCTTCGGCACCCTCACACCAGCCGCCAGCGCCTGCTCAAGGTTTTTGAACTCCTTTTGTGCCCACGCGAAAATCAGCGAGCGGGTGTCGCGTCTAACGTTCCTAAATCTATGGTCGCCCTCGATGTATTTTAGCATCCCCTTGCGGAACTCGGCTGAAACGGTCAAGTAGATTTTTATGGCAAGCTCCCTGCCTTCCTTGTTTTTGCCCCAATAAACGCGGGCTTCCTTGCCGGCTTTTACAACGCCGTATATGCGGTCTATAACGCCGCTGTTCATGAAATCGTATATGATCATGAGGGTTGAACGGTCAAAAACCTCCTCTAAAACCTCGTATTCCTCGCTTCGCTTCTCCTTCATCAACTGTTCAACTTCGTATTCCCTCTCCTCTTCGTGGAGCTTTTTCTCAACCTTTTCGCGAAAAGCCAAAACTTTTTCCTCGCAGATCAGCTAAATGGTTAGGTAGCCGTTTTTACGAAGCCACTCCGCCTGGGCGTGGGTGTAACGCCAAATCACATCTCCACGCTTGTCAGACTGGAAGTCCCAAGGCGAAACGAGGACAACGTCGCCTTCCCTAATCCAAACCCGCCTTTTCATTTTACCCCTAATACGGCATAAACGTTCATGGCCGTCTTGACATTTAACCAAGACACGGTCAAACCCGAGAAGTTTCACGGCTACGCCTAAAACATCATTCGGTGAGGGAAGCACCAGTTCGCTTAATTCTTCTTCGCTTATAACCTTCTTCTTACCCAAACACGCACCTCAAACCTACCCTTTTCTAGTAGATTGTGGTTCTCCCTTAAAAGCATGCTTATGCAACAGTCGTCCAAACGCCCCTAAAAAGCCCAGCCATTTGAAAAGCCTCCTTGAGGCTTCTAGCCGCCATGGAAACGCCAACGGTGCATTCAAGCCAGCACCCACCACACAAGGCAACTTTAACCCACCCGTTCTTAGCCTCCTCAGTTTTGCCCAGCAAAATTTCTTCAGCAGAAAACTCCAAAAGGTTTCCAAGCGCCAGGTCCCCGCGGGCACCACAAGCCAAAAGATTTCCAGCCGGGTCTATCGCAACATAAAGCCTCCCCGCATCACAAATTTTTGGAAGTTTCCCCTCAAAAAACGGCTTTAACCCTCGAATAAAATCGGCTGGAACAGCCAGAAAATTCGGCTCCTCCCTTTTAAGAGTTAAAAGATGTTCTTGGATGGTTGCCACTTTAATGGTGGGCAATCTATTTTCCAGCGGCGGCGGATATGGATGAATTGGTTGAACCTGCATAAAATCCACAACGCTGCGCATTTCTTCAACAAATCTTGGAAAAACGTCAATATTATACGGCGAGATAACGCTGTTCACCCCAATTCTAACGCCATACTTTTTCAAGGTTTTAATGGCTTCAACCGCCCGCTGGAAAGTTCCAGCTACACCCCTTATCTTGTCGTGGCATTCTGCCGGCCCATCCATGGAAACGACAACAACGTCGAAGATGTCTGCAATTTTCGATGCTTTTTCTTGGTTTAGAAGCGTGGCGTTTGTGTTCATGCTCACCAGACAGCCGTGAAGCGCAGCCCTTTTCGCCAGAACAACCAAGTCCTTGCGAAGGAGGGGTTCACCCCCGCTGAAATCGAAAAAGGCAACGCCTAAACTGCAAACATTGTCTATGACAAATAAAGCCTTATCTGTCGGCAGTTCCAGCCTTTCAGTCCTCCACCAGTCGCAGTAGACACATCGCAGATTGCAGCGCCCAGTCACGTTGTAGGAGACAAACAAAGGCGAAGGCTTTCCACACTTAAACTTGACAAAGTTTTTGAAAGCTTTAAAGGCGAACCGTCTAACCTTCACCAATTCAATTCATCAAACCAGAATCTATCCACACGAATTGTTTTAAAACTTGCCGCCTTTTCTGTTTCCAGCCTTCTAGAAGTTAAGCTTCACTGACGAACGCTTTTGCCCCTAAAACAAAAATTAATTGGAATTTGGCGCAAACTATTCTTTCAGCAATTTTTGCCTTTAGGTTTTATCACGTAGCTATGACGCGTTGTTGAAGGATGGTTTAGTGTTTTTCAGAAAGAGGAAATAAACCATGAAAAAGTTTACCTATTAGTCCTAAAGCTTCACTATTTGAGCGTGGGGGACTCCCTCGATTTCTAGGATGGCTTCTGGATGCACATAGCCTTTTTCAACGGCTTTTTGCACGACGTTTTTGCCCACCATATTCACGATGGTTGAGTTCTCTATCATTGCCACGGCTTCTTCGACGTCCACTTCCTCTCCTTTGTAGAATTCTTCGCTTACTTTGAAGACTATTTTCCCTTGGCGGAGCGTTTTCCCAAGAATTTCAACATCGCAAATGGAAAGCAAAACGTTGTTGCCGATTTTTCTAAGTTTCATGTAACACCTCAACTTTCAGCCTCTCACAGCTGCCTNACAGAGGACTTGGCGCCGCAAGCCATACAAACAAGGAAGGATAAGCGTTTTTCCTTCACGATTTTTGTGTCTGGACGTTTGCAAACGGGACAAGTGACAAAAGTCTCCATGTACCTTTGAAGGAGCCTTTCAAGGGTTTCCCTTGGAAACTTGCCTTGAAAAATCACCCTCGACTCCTGCATGAGGGCTGCTGTGGCTAACTCTCCGGTTAAAAATTTCAGCAAATGTCGGGGGTCACGGTTTAAAACCTCGGCGATCTCGTTAAAGTTGTGGATTATGGTGCGTGTTCCAACAACAGCGTATTGAAGCTTTGGAATTTCCAGCCGCTCCCGTTTCGAAACGGTCTCTGGCAGCTGGGAACGCGCCCTCTTAAGCAAAGCTTCATAGTCATACTTCATCGACATGACCTTCAAAATTTGAATGGAATCATCGTATTTAAAAGTTAACTATGCAAACCACAGCTTAAACCATAACCTTTTATATTATTATTACGCGTTTTATTGCTTGAAGCTGGAAGGGTGTTGAATTGAACGAGTTGGAGAATAAAGTGTTAGAAGCTGTTGGCAAGGTTATTGACCCGGAGACTGGTTTAACCTTCGCCGAAATGAACATGATAAAAAGCGTCGAGGAAGAGGAGCCGGGCGTTGTAAAAATCGAGTTTATTCCCTCAAGCCCCTTTTGCCCCATAGCCTTTAAACTAGCCATGGACATTAAACGAGAAGCCTTAAAAGTTCAAGGCGTCAAAAAGGCGCTTGTTTACTGTCGCGGGCACATGATGGAGAAGCAGATCAACGAGGCAACAAACAAGGAGTAAGCGGAAAACCTTCCTCTCATATCCGCTTTGAGTTGAGCGGTTAAGGCTTGCNTGTCAAAGGCGAGCATGAAATATACTGTTGCGGTGCCCGTGTACGCATTTCTGAGAAGGGTGTGGAAGTTTCAAGTGAACCTTTAGTTGAATATTGTCCGCTTCACGAAGCCTTATACGGCACGAAGAAGATAGATGCCCAAGAAGTCCGCAAAAGCGTTGAAAAGAAGATCGCTGGGTTTGGCTTCTGCTGTGCAAACCGCCTTTTCAACGCCGAACCCGTTGCGGCGTAGGCGCCTCGGAAATGATGCAGTTTTGGCTTGAGAAGGGGCTTATTGACTGCGCGGTCGTTGTCTGCGAAGGCGCCGGAACCGTTTTAACATTTAAAAGCAGCCTTGTGCAAGCCATCGGCGCCCGCCTAGCAGGCATTGGAAGGACTTCGCCCATACCCGAAATAATTACGAGAATCAGAAAAGAGGGTGGAATGGTTCTGGAGCATAGCCAAAGCCGACATTGCATGTGCAAGCGCTTCGAAAATCATTCGAAATGAAATAGGTAAGAAGGCGCTTTTACAGTTGGGCGTGGCAATCCCGGTTTTCGCCTAACCGAGAAGGGCAAAAGGCTTGTTTTAGTCTATCTTGAAGCCTTCAAGGATAAACTCGTTATTTTCAGAACCGAAAAGCTTCCATACCATGTGGAGGACAGAAGCCCAAAACTCAGAACTGAAAAACGATAATGCAACATGTTTTTGACAAAAATCTAGAGAGAGGTAGTGTATTTATAGGGGAGAAGCAGCCACAACTATAACCTCACCATTTTGGAGCGACAGCAAAATTTAGAGGAGAAAAGGAGGTAGGGAAGCTAAAGCTTGAAAACCATGTAAAGTGTTTAACCAAAAGCCTTAAGTGGTTAGGCGGTATATTTTCTGCCAAACAGTATAGGTGTTGAATTAGGTTTGGCGGTTGAAAGTTTTTCCGGAGCTAGAAAACCCGTAGACGTGAAAGTTGGCGAGTTAACGCCCACATCGAGGGCGGTGAACGTTAAGGCAAAAGTGGTTTCAAAAAGCGAAATCCGAAGCGTATCCTCCGGCAGAGATGGTGCACCTCACACGGTTTGCGATGCCCTAATAGGCGACGAAACTGGATGCATATATCTAACGCTGTGGGACGACAACATAGACAAGGTCAAGGAAGGCGAAACCATAAACATAGGAAACGGTTACGTGTCCCTTTTTAGGGGAAGCATGCGCCTAAACATTGGAAGATACGGCACCCTCGAAACCGCAAAAGAACCCTTAACAAGCGAAGTAAACACCCAAAACAACCTATCCTCAAAAATATACGAGCAGCAGAGACGCCCCTTCCGCGGCAGAGGCGGAAGAGACTTCGGCGGACGCGATAGAAGAGGCGGATTCCGTCAGAGAAGATACTAGAAACAATCCAACATTTTACAAATCCTTGCTAGCTTGTTTTTTCGCCTCCCTTAAGTATTCGAAAAAGTCGAAACCTTCTTTTTCAGCAAATTTTAACCCAAGCCTGCGATACAAGCTTTTGATTACCGCTTTTTCAATAACCCTTGCCCCAGAACCAAAAATTTTCCGTAAACATCCAACAAAAATCTCTGGATGAGAGGGTATGTCCTCCTTGCCTAGGGCGTAAGAGTGCTTGAGGCGGAAGTAGATTACTTCTCTTCCGCTTTCACCAAGCATGAGTAAGCCTTCGTCAACAGCTTCGACCAACGCTTTTTCGAAAGTGTTTTTCTCCTTATCCATGGTGTCAACCTCAAAGCTCCCTGGTATGTAGGTAAAACGCTAGTATAATAAATAGGTAGCCAAAATGGTAGAGAAGCTCAAGCATGTGCCCACAATAATATGTATTGTTGGCGGTTGTATAGCTAAAAAGGATGTCGGCACAAACGTCCACGGCTACGGATGCGTTAAGGAAAAACCACGATTTNGCAAGTTTTCCTGTCCAAAAAATAATGACCCCCAGATGTGCCACGGAAAAAAGTGCAAGGTCAAAGAGCGGGTAGGCAAAGTCGGCAGCCAGCGCCGCTAAATCCTCTTCAGCCCCTAAAATCGGAACTAGCAACACGCTTGTGACAACAATTGTCAAAACAAGAGTGGAAGCCAAAGAGGCGGCTAACATTTTCTTTGTCAATGCGCCACCAAAAACCTTGACATACAAGTATAGCGCAATGAAGTAGGGGAAGTAGCCAGCCAGCCAAAAAACATCTGCAACCGAAGGATAGGGAACCTCAACACCCATCACAAGCGTATAACCAGCCCAAACAGCCTCACCCATAAACCAGAGAAAAAGCCCAACTGTAAAGAAAAGCCAAACCTTCGAAAAAGAGCCTTTAGCTCTACGCCAATACTTCTCCAAAGAAAGCCCTGAAACAACAACAGCTGCACCGGAAATCACCGGTGGGAAAGCGTTAGAAAAGAAATACATTAAATCCGGATAGTAACCTTGAAAAATGTAAAACAGAGTCAAACCAACAATCACCAACACGCTTAAACCATATATTCTTTGCATGTTGGCACCTTTGAAATGTCAATAATCTCTTCCCACAGCTTTCGCGGTTTTAAACTTTCAAAAGGCTCTTTAAAATGGTTGTGAAAGGTGAATACTGATTATCAGATCTGATATTCAGAATTTAACTCAGAATTTAACAACAGTAAAAATATTAACATTTTATGCTGGATCCAACCGTAACCCTTAAAGCTCTAATACGTGAGACAAACATCCACTAACCGTGAATAGAGGAGTAACGCTGTATGTGTCCAGCCCGAAAAGAGGAAAGAAAGCCAACAGTTGAAGAGCTTCTTGCCAAAGCGAAAAAACCATCTCAGCTGGCTCCACCATTACACAAGTTTTACGAGGGTAAAGTTCAAGTCATGCCAAAATGCGCCATAAGAAGCTACGAAGACTTCGCAATATGGTATACGCCTGGAGTTGCCGCTCCATGCCGAGAAATCCAAGCAAACCCGGAAAAAGTTTTTGAACTAACAAACCGTTGGAACTATGTGGCGGTTGTTTCAGACGGCACCCGCGTTTTAGGCTTGGGCGACATAGGACCAGAAGCCGCCATGCCAGTTATGGAGGGAAAAGCCCTCCTATTCAAGTATCTGGGCGGAGTTGACGCCTTCCCAATATGCCTAAAAACAAAAGACCCAGACGAAATCGTTAGAGCATGCGAACTAATTGAGCCATCCTTCGGCGGAATAAACCTCGAAGACATTGAAAAACCAAAATGCTTCTACGTGCTGGAAGAAGCCCGGAAAAGGTTGCAGATTCCAGTTTGGCACGACGACCAACAAGGAACAGCAACCGTCATACTGGCTGGCTTGATAAACGCCTTCAAAATAGTTGGCAAAAACCCGAAGGAAAGCCTAATAACCCTCATTGGCGCTGGGGCAGCCAATATAAGAACAGCTTACGTCCTAATGAAATGGGGCGTAAAACCAGGAAACCTTATACTGGTTGATAGCAAGGGCATAATCCACTCTGGAAGAGAAGATGTTTCGAAAGAAGAAGACCCGTGGAAATATGAGCTAGCCCAAATAACAAACGCCGAGGGCAGAGTAGGCGACATATCAAAGGCCTTCAAAGGCGTGGACGCTGTTGTCGCCGCGTCAAAGCCTGGACCCGGCACAATAAAGAAGGAGTGGATTACTTCCATGGCGGACAACGCCATAGTCTTCGCGTGTGCAAACCCAATCCCAGAAATCTGGCCTTGGGAAGCCAAGGAAGCCGGAGCCCGCATAGTAGCCACCGGAAGAAGCGACTTTCCAAACCAAGTAAACAACAGCCTAGGTTTCCCAGCAATATTCCGCGGCGTGTTAGACGTTAGAGCAAAAACAGTCACAGACGACATGTGCATCGCAGCCGCAGAAGAACTCGCAAAGTTCGCCGAGGAAAGGGGCATCCACGAAGACGACATTCTACCACGAATGGAAGAGTGGGAGGTTTTCCCCCGCGAAGCCGTGGCATGCGCCCTAAAATCCATAGAACAAGGAGTGGCCAGAATAAAACCAAGCAGACAAGAACTATACGAAAGAGCCGTAGCCATAATAAAAAACGCTAGAGAAAGCCTACAAGCCCTAATGAAGGCAGGACTNATAAAGCAGCCACCACTCGAAGAAGAACTGCTAAAGTAGAGCCAAAAGCCGAAACCACCCATTTTCTAAGGCTTGCAAAAATTATTTAAGCAATCCCATAAACCTAAGTATTTGGGAGAAAATACTAGATGCGCTCAGATTACGCTCTATACACGGTAGCAATAATATTCTTCATATTAACAGGAGTCATCTATTTCTACCAAACAAATAACCGAGAACTCTACATGGTGGCAACAGCTGTCATAGGGCTATTCTTTATGGGAATTGGATACACTCAAAGACCAAGAACAGAAACAACAGCCACTAAAACGCAAACTCAACAAGCTGAAATTGCCACNACAACACAAATAACGCCAAAAGAGGAAAAGAAACCCTCCGTTGCCATGCGGGAACTGACAGAAATAAAAGGTATAGGCGTAAAACGCGCAGAACAACTCAAGANGTTGGGCATCGCAAACGTTGAGAATCTAGCTAAGGCCTCAGCAGAAGATTTAGCCTCAAAACTTAAGATTTCTCCAAAAATCACTAAGAGATGGATTGAAGAAGCTAAAAAGATTCTTGAAAAAACTTAAAAGAGAGTAGATAAGGGTTCGCCCCCAGACTTCAGATGTTGTGAATTTGTATTATATTCCTTCGCTCTAATCGTTTCAACGCGTCTAAAAACTCGTTCCTTTTCTTGCCAGTCACATTGAAATTCTGCAACATTTCGTTTAAGGACACCTCTNACCTTCCAAGCCCAACAGTTTTCCTATGGAGAAGATGTTTAACTATTAGGCGTTCAAGTTTTCCGCAACGCCACGTAGTATTTCTAATTAGAACCACTATGGCTCTTCCTAAGTTTCGCTTTCCACCTTTCCGCTTCAATCTAACCACAATTTTATATTGTTTCAGAAGGGCTTTTAGGGTTTACGCAGCTCGCCAGCTCCTTTAAAAACCATAAATTATATCAAAAGATCGGTCTAGGACAAGGTTGAAAGGTGTGAACACATGCTTGAAGGAAAAATTGGGAGAATAATCTTTTCAAGAATAAAAACGGACGAAGATTTGGCTGAAGCCATAAAAGAAAGGGTTGAAAAAAGCGGTGTCAAAGCTGGCTTATTTGTTGTTATAGGCACCTTAAAAAGGGCCACGTTGGGCTATTATAAGGAGGGCGCGTATGAATATATCCATCTTGACAAACCCTTGGAAATCGCAACTTGCATAGGAAACATAGCAGTCGACGAGGGCGGCGAAACAATAATTCACGCCCACATCGTTGTTGCAGACGAGAGGGGCGAGGCTTTCGGCGGGCACTTAATGAAAGGTTCTCCTGTCAGCGCTACAGCAGAACTTGTGATAATTGAGGCGTCAGACGTGAACCTAAAAAGAACTTTTGACAAGACAACTAACCTTAAAATTCTCGACTTAGAGTAGGGGTTTCTCTAAAAGAATTCCATGGGCGTCTCCATAGTAATATTCAATTTTCCCAATTTTCCTATACCCAAGTTTCCGGTAGAGGTTTAGAGCGGCAACGTTGTCTTCTCTAACCTCAAGACAACACACGCTAGCCTTTCTGTCTTTAAATATTTTTTCTATTTCTTGCAAAAGCTTTATTCCCACACCTTTTCGACGGTGACTTGGACAAACGTCTATTGTTAGAATGTGTCCTATAACCACGTTGTCCTCCAAAGACAACATTCCAATAATGAAGCCGACGATTTCACCGTTTTCTTTTGCTACTAGGCTGATAGTATTGTCGTTTTGAAGAAGTTGTGCCATTTGCTGTTTTGTGAAAGCCTCCCTTTTAAAACAGGCGGTTTCAATTTCGTAAAGTTTGTCTAAATCTTTTATTGAAGCATCTTCTACCGTTATGGGCATAACCCTCAACTTCAATATTTAAAGGCGAAAATTTAGATTTTCTGTCGAACCAACCTCCAGCGAAGCNTTTGCGGTTTTAATTTCAATCCATTGCTGGATAGCAAACCCAACGAAAAACCTCAACCACACGGTTAAAAGCCTATTCAGTATAGTTGACGCTGCACTTGCATCTGGTGGGATTCCTAAAACCACGTAGAGGGTTGTCATGGTTATTTCTGGCAAACCAACCTCAAAAGGAACACCTATAGGAATAGATTTTATGGTGGCTACTATTGCTTGCGTAACCAGGATAATGCTCCAAAGGTGGAAATCTGCGGGGAAACGCAGCGCCATGAAAGCCATGTATGAAATAGCCAAGTAAGAAAGCCATGAAAGGCTTGACAAAAAGACGGAGAAAGCGACAACTTTTGGAGCGCGTCCAAACTCCCTCATAGAATCGTGGAACATCTCTGCAGCTCTCATAACCTCGCCTTTAATCTTTTTAAGGTTCCATTTCCCCCTGGTCAAGCGTTCAAAAATTTCCAACAAACGGTCTATAATTTTCAAAGTCCAATCCTTTTTCATGCAGAAAAGAAGAAGCAAAGCCAGAAAAGCCAAGGTTGTACAGATGAGGAATAGGCTTAGGTTGAAAACTAGGCTGTTTAGGCTGGACTCCGACAGAAGTAAGCCAACACCCACAATGATTGTTGTTAAGCCTACACCCATGCTTATAAGCCTATGAGCCACCAAAGAAGCGACGATTTTGCCGCTTACACTGTTGCCCTGCTCCCTCGTAATCAAATAAACCCTTGAAATTTCCCCACTTATGGATTCGGCTGGAATAATTAAATCCATAAAAGTTCCATACCAAACGTACAAGTAAGCTTTAAAAACCGAAAGTTTCACAGATAGGTGAGTTAAAAGGATACGCCAAGCTATTGCGTAAAGAAACGTGTCGACGAAAATTAACATGGCGGCCGTTAAGTACACGAGAGCGTCAGCTCTTTGAATGGTTGCAATAATTTCCGGTATATCCACCTGGAAAAGATAGAGATATGCAAGGAAAGCAGCTATGCCTATCAGCGGCAAAATTAAAGTTTTCCATGTGATTTTAGGCTTGACGGAAACCATGCTTGCTTTCGCCTTACATTGACCCAGAAAACTTCCTCAGCAATTATATATTTTGCTTATTTCTAACCTAACACTCTGGAAAGCAGTATTGATTGGAAGGCTAAACTTAAAGGTAAAAGCGTAAGGTGGTAGGCATGTTAAGGAATGAAGCCCTCAACCTTGTTAAGAAGCATGTTTCAAAAAGGAACATTTTCTATCATATGCTCGCCGTAGAAGCCATAATGCGAGCTTTAGCAAGACATCTCGGAGAGGACGAGGAAAAATGGGGTTTGGTTGGCTTAGTCCACGACATTGACTACGAAAAAACAGAAGCCACGCCGGAAAAGCACAGCCTAATTGCGGAACAAATCTTGAAGCATGTTTTACCCGAAGAGCTTCTGAGGGCGGTGAAAGCCCACAACTTCAAACACACGGGTGTTAAACCTCAAAGCAGAATGGAGAAGGCGTTAATTGCTAGCGACGCTATTTCAGGCTTATTGGTGGCATGCGCCCTCGTCATGCCATCCAAGAAGCTAGCGGAAGTAAAAGTGGAAACTGTTGCGAAAAAGTTTAAGGACAAGGACTTTGCACGCGGCGCAGAAAGAGACAGAATTCTTCTCTGCGAAGAGATCGGAATTCCAAGGGAGAAATTTTTTGAAATATCTTTAAACGCGTTGAAGGAAATAGCTTCCGAAATAGGTTTGTGACTTTTAAAACTCCGGCTTGGCTTTTCCAAGCTTTCGGTCTAGGCAAGCCTTCACGAAGCCATAGTATTCTGGGTCCGGCTTTCCGGGGCGGCTCTTAAACTCGCCGTGGAATTGGGACGCAAAGAAAAAGTAATGGTTTGGCAGCTCCAAAATCTCCATTCTTCTTCCGTCTGGGCTTCTACCCGAAAACACTAGACCGCCCCTTTCAAGTTTATCTAAATAATCCAGGTTTACTTCAAATCTGTGGCGGTGCCTTTCAAAAATCTCCTCGCTTCCATAAAGCCTATGCGCCAATGTGCCCGGCTTTATTTGTATTTTGTGGGCGCCCAACCGCATTGTAGCTCCTTTGACTTCTACGCCTCTTTGCTCTGGCATTAAGTCAATAACGGGATGTGGCGAGTTTGGATCTATTTCTGTACTGTTTGCTCCTTCTAAACCACATACGTTACGGGCGAATTCCACAACAGCTAACTGGAAGCCGTAGCATATTCCCAGAAATGGTATATTGTTTTCCCTTGCAAATTTTATGGCTGCAATTTTCCCCTCAGCCCCTCTGTAACCGAAACCATAGGGAACAAAGACGCCGTCAAATTCCTTTAAAGTTTCAATTTTTTCAGGGTTTTTCTCGAAGGTTTCAGCCTCAATGTAGTGTATTTGAACTCTTGTCTTGCAAGCTGCTCCCGCGTGGCGCAGCGCTTCATTCATGCTTACATAACTGTCCACTAGTCCAGCGTACTTGCCGACAAGCGCTATTTTAATTTCATGTTCTGGGTTGAGTATGGCTTCAACAAATTTTTTCCAGTTGGTATAGTCTGGTTTGCGCTCTGGAAGTTTAAGCCTCTTGCAAATGAAGTCGCCCATTCCTTGCTCGTCGAGGATTAGCGGAACTTGGTAGACGGACTCAACATTGTAAGAGCAGAAAACAGCGTTTTCCGGTATGGTTCCAAACAAGGCTATTTTTCTCAAGGCTTCCGAATCTATCATCCGCGAACACCGTGCAACAATGATGTCTGGCTGGATGCCGATGCGTCGCAGCTCGTTTACGCTATGTTGCAAAGGCTTTGTTTTCATTTCCTTTGTGACGTCTAAGATTGGGACTAAAGCCACATGCACATACAAAGTGTTTTCATATCCCTCTTCCAACCGCATTTGACGTATAGCCTCAAGAAAAGGCAAGCCTTCAATGTCACCAACAGTTCCACCAACCTCCGTTAAGACAACGTCAACGTTTGCGTTCGCCGCCACCCTTCTTATGCGACTCTTAATCTCGTTGGTTATGTGGGGGACTATTTGAACACATCTACCTAGAAAGTCTCCGCGGCGTTCTTTCTCGATAACAGCCCGGTAAACAAGCCCTGTCGTAATGTTGTTTTCCTTCTTCAAGTTTAAATCGAGAAAACGTTCATACCAGCCGAGGTCAAGATCCGTTTCGCCTCCATCTTCCGTCACATAAACTTCGCCGTGCATATAGGGGTTCATGGTTCCAGCATCAACATTCACGTAAGGATCTATTTTTACGGCTGTAACCTTAAACCCCCTCGCTTGAAGCATTTTACCAATAGAAGAGGTTACAATACCCTTACCAACAGAGCTTAAAACTCCACCAGTAACGAAAACATATTTTACCATCAACTTTCCCTCGTTTAATAACAGAACCTAGAAGTATTCAGCATTTAAGCTTATTCTAACTGCCACGACAAAAGTTGCATAGGCTTAAAGGCTAAATTGTAGGACGTGAAGATCTCTGTCGAAAACGGTCAATTGGAGTAGCTTGATAATGTTGGTTCAACGGAAAAAGCCAAGCGTTGTCTATTGGCTTGGAGAAAACCTTTACCTAAACATAACCAACAAGTGTCCAAACAACTGCTACTTTTGTTTAAGAAACTTTCGAGATGGTGTTGGAGGCTTCAACCTAAAACTTGAAAGAGAACCGTCCACCTCCGAAATCATCGCGGAACTTGAAAACTACATAAACAAGAGAAACTGGAAGGAGATAGTTTTCTGCGGGTTTGGCGAACCCTTTGAAAGGCTGGACTGCATTCTAGAAATCAGCTGTTGGATAAGGAGGCATTATGGAAAAATCGTGACCATCCGAGTTGACACAAACGGACAGGCTTTTCTGCTCAACGAGGGGCGAGATGTCGTAAAAGAGTTAAAGATGGCTGGTGTGGACAAGGTAAGCGTGAGCCTAAACGCCCACAACAAAGAAACATACAACCAGATCTGCAGACCAACTTTTGAAAATGCCTTTGAAAGCATATTAGAGTTTATTGAAAAAACCAAGAAACTCTTGGAGGTTGAAGTAACCGCCGTGCGAATTCCAGAGGTTGACCTTCAAGCTGTGGAGGAAAATGCCAGAAAAATGGGCGTCAAGTTTAGGGTTAGGGATTACATACAACCCTTTTGGTGAAAAATTTAAGATGTTTGGCTTTCAGCTTGATTTATCAAAACTTTTAACTGTTCCGCCTTAAGAGGTAGTCCATGGAAATATTTTCCATGCAACCTTGAACCTTTTAGGAATGTTTCCCTCAGGGCTAGAGGCTTGTNGAACCTTACAACATATTTGAATTCTAGGGCTTTCNGCAAACCCCATGCTTCACATTTTATCCGTTCTTCCTCGGAGAGTTCTTCTTTCGTGTAAATGTTTTCTATTACTCCATAACCAACAAAAGCGTCGCCAAAC
>JGI24721J26819_10003081_pt1 | contig 18017 bp, 14 predicted proteins | sample YelNatPaOPGAMG01_FD_26819 | JGI IMG/M metagenome (IMG submission 26819) | reverse complement strand
GGCTCCATATTCCCCTTCTTGCTTTTAAGCTGAGCCTATAGTGTTTTTTCAGCCCTTCATTACTTGTTCTTAATCTCCTGAAGGAGTTTTGCAGCTTCGGCNTTCATCTGGTCGTCATCTTCATCTCGTTTGGGGAGTTGTGGGATAGCTTGAAGCTGCACCTTTGCCTGCTGAAACGAGTCCTGTGAAATGTAAGCCTTTGCAAGATCGAGTCTGAACATTACGAAGTTTGGATCAATTGACACAGCCTTATTATAAAATTTTATTGCGTCATCAATATTTCCCCATGCCAATCCAAGCGGCCATCGAAACATTTTGGGCTTCTCTGCAAGCTTTGCGTGGGTTCTTCCCAGAACGTAATAAGCAATTGCGTTATTTGGATCAAGTGAGATAGCCTTTTCGCAATCCTCTCGAACTGAATTTACAATTCCCGATACGCTGAACACTCCTTTAAAAAGAGCGATTTTCCCATTTGCAACAGCACGATAAGTATAAGCCATGGAATTTTTTGGGTCGGCCTTCACCGCCTCATCTGCATAANAAAATGCTTTTTGGTACTCAGCAAGCTGAGCATCTTTTTCTGATCCTGTGGAAGTTGGCATGTGGTCAGCAATGTGATATACTACCCGTGAGAGGCGCCACAGTACCTCGGCATTGTTTGGATATTTTTTTTGAATATCAAGGAGCAAGTTGTACGCAGCTTTGTTATTAAAAGAATTGAAAAGTTGATCACTTTTTGCCAGTTGCTCCTGAAGGTCCTGTTGAGCTGTAAATAAAAAAATGCTGGATAGGATGAGGAGAAAGGATTTCATCTTTGCCTCCTTTTTAGTTTAATCTCCCATTTGAAGCCGTCTCAGTTCGTCCCTTAGTTTTGCTGCCCTCTCATAATCTTCTCGTGCGACAGCATCGTTTAAATCCTTCTGAAGCTGTTGTATCTTTGCTTCTTTTGAAAGTGCTGGTGACTTCTCCTTGGATTTTTTTGGGCGCTCTTCGGATTTTGAGGTGGGTGGCGGGACATCCTCTTCGTTTTCCGGGATGAACGATGCCTCTTCCATAACCTCCTCGCTGACATATATTGGCACGCCAAATCTTATTGCAACTGCAATTGCGTCACTCGGTCTGGAGTCTATTTCATGAGATCCACTAGCACCTTCAACAGCAAGCCTGGCATAGAAAGTCCCATCACGCAATTCATTTATTACAACTTCTGCAAGCGAATTACCTAGGGTTTCAAGTACGTTCTTTACTAAATCGTGTGTTAGCGGGCGAGGAGGTTTTATCCCTTCCAATTCCAGCGCAATTGCTTGTGCTTCGAACTGCCCGATGATAATTGGAAGACGGCGTTCTCCATCGGCCTCCTTCAAGATGAGAGCGTATGCCCCTGGACTGGATGGGCTCGGTGAAATCCCTAGTATGTCTACTAAAACCTTATCCAAAGTACCTCCGGTACTTTAAATTGACAATTCCCTGCTACTACGTTTGCACTTCTATACATCATCGTTACGCTGTTTTTCACATTACAATTCTCAGTCTGAAAAATATTTTAAACCAAAGGTTACTCTTTTCCAAGGGCTTTTTTTAGTTGCAGTGTGAGCTCGGGAACTATCTCAAAAGCATCACCAACAATACCGTAATCAGCTACCTGGAAAATAGGAGCTTCTTTATCCTTGTTAATTGCGACTATATATTTGGAAGAAGACATCCCTGCAAGNTGCTGTATTGCACCAGAAATAGCCACTGCAACATAGAGAGATGGGGATACGGTTTTTCCTGTTTGGCCAACCTGATCTTCGTGTGGTCGCCATCCAGCGTCAACAGCGGCACGGGATGCGCCAACGCCTGCACCGAGAAGGTCGGCAAGTTCCTCAATCATTTTGAAGTTTTCTGGTCCACCAAGTCCTCTACCACCCGAAATGATTATGTCCGCCTCAGTCAAGTCTGGTCTTCCTGCTTTCGCTGTGGAAATCGAGGTAACCTTCGAAGCAAAATCTGAATCTTCAAGAGGAACATTGACCTTTTCTACAGCTGCTTTTTCCATGGCAGGATTACCTGCGCTGAAAACATTTGGCCTTAGAGTAAAGATCTTCCTAGTTGAATTTACTCTTACATCAACAAGAGCTTTTCCTGCATACACAGGCCTTGTTGCAATAATTTCGCCGCCATCATATCTGAGCTGGGTGCAGTCTGCTGCAAGTCCAGCTCCTAATTTAGCTGATAATCGAGCTGCGAGATCCTTCCCCATCGCTGTTGCAGGAAGGAAAAGTATATCAGACCCTGTTGATTCAACCGCAGCGGCAACAGCCTTGGCATACGCTGTTGACGAATAATAATGGAGCCTGTCGTCCTGTACAACATAGACCTTTTTTGTTCCGTACGCGCCTAATTCAGGTGCAATGCCCTCCACCTCCTTACCAACAACAAGTGCTGCAAGCTCGGCTCCCAGCTGTGACGCTGCCTGATGTGCGGCATGTACAACTTCGTAAGCAACCTTCTTAAATTTTCCATCTCGCTGTTCTGCATAAGCAAGTATTTTCATTTTGCCACCTTATAAGTTTAAATAACTTTAGCTTCTTCGTGCAAGAGTCTAATTAGTTCTGGTACCGCTGTCTTATCTGTCCCGAGGATCTTTCCAGGCTGCTTCGCAGGAGGTTTTCTCATTTCGAGCACCTCTGCCAGTGGAGCAATAGGGGCCGGCGTAACCTCGGTAATTGGTTTGGATTTTGCTGCCATTATTCCCTTGAGAGATGGGTAACGAGGTTCGTTCAAACCTTTTTGTGCAGTTATTACACATGGCAACGTAAGTTCCACAGTTTCTTTTCCCCCTTCAATTTCTCTTTCGCAAGTTACAACATTTTGAGAAACCTCAAGTTTTACTACAACAGAAGCCGATGGCAGACCCAAAAGTTCAGCCACCATTGTGCCCACAGAAGCATCGTCATAGTCGATTGACTGTTTCCCAAAGAAAATCATATCAGCACCAGAATCCTTAAGTGCTTCTGCTATTGCTTTGGCGACCGAGTATGAATCACCGGTTGATTCTGTCTTAATTAAAATTCCTTTGTCGCCTCCCATTGCGAGGGCTTTTCTAATGACTTCCTTGTTGGAATCTCCGCCGACTGAAACGTAAGTGACCTCTCCGCCAAATTTTTCTTTTAACTGTAGTGCAGCTTCGACTGCAAATTCATCATACGGATTAAGAATGAGATTGACGTCCGACCGGTCGATCGTCTTTCCATCAGGAGAGACTTTNACTTTTGTTTCGGTGTCGGGGACCTGGTTAACGCAAACGAAGAGTTTCATTGATCACCTCATCAAATTTTTAGTGGCAAGTGATTGNAAAAATTTAGTGTTAAGTATGAAGAACTTCAAGTGAGAATGTTACCAGGTCAGGCAGATGAAAATTTCTCTTTGTCCGTGAGAATTTTCTCTAATTCCTTCATCTTTACTTTACCCAAAGGAGTCCTCGGTATTGATTTCACCATAAACAATTTCCTGGGGTGTTTGTATGGGGCAAGACTTTTCCTCAAAAATTCTTTGAGATCCGTGAGTGTGATTTTTGTCCTTTGCTTTGGAACCACAACTGCTGTGACAACTTGTCCCCATTCAGGATCTTTGAGACCCAGGACAGCTGCGTCTTCAACTTGTGGGTGGCTGAGAATAGCTGCTTCAACTTCGCGTGGATTAACTTTTTCACCACCGGATATTATGAACTCATCTTTTCGAGCTGTCACATACAAGTACCCGTCGTTGTCAATATAGCCATAGTCTCCTGTATAATAGATTCCCTTTCTGAACTTTGAAGCTGTCAGTGCATCATCGTTGACATATCCCTTTGCAACAGATGGACCTTCAACTGCAATCTCTCCAGACTCATTGGNGCCTAGAATATTCTTTTTGTCATCAACAATATAGATTTTGTTTCCTCTTAACGGTGCCCCGGCTGACTCAGGTTTCTCGTCAAAATGTTCTGGTGGAAGGACTGCTATAAATGATGCGGTTTCTGANGATCCATATGATTTTGCAANAGGCCAACCTGCTTTAATTGCATTCCTGACCAATTCACTATCGATAAATCCGCCACCAAGAAGCACCCTTCTTAATGGAAGTTTGAGTGGGGAATTCCTCTCCAGAAATCTTTTTAACTGCGTTGGAACAAATGATGCAAACGTAGGGTGGTATTTCTCAATGTAGTATGAGATTGTATCCTGNTTGAGATCAGTTGGGATAACAAGCTCAGTCCCAAATAAAAGAGACCTTGTAATAACTGAAAACCCACCAATGTGGTAAAAAGGGAGACTGGCAAGCCACTTGTCTTCTGTTCTATGTTGAAAAAATTCATCTCCTGCTAATGCGCTCTGAACGAGATTTTTGAAAGTCAACTGGACCCCTTTCGGCATTCCGGTAGAACCTGAAGTTAAAATGACAACAGCGGTTTCGTCTTTCGACCTTTCAATGGTGTCACTCACTTTTTTCGTATTTTGTTTTGACAGTTCCATAAAAGAAANAGAACGNACTCTGTTTGTAATATTTCTACTTGCGTTACTGAGGTCTGTCAACATTGTAGAGCATGGAACCGACGAGAGCACCGTGGAAATTTCGGCATCCGTGAGCCTCGTGCTGATTGGCATTGGGATAGAACCAATTCTCCATAGTGCGAATATTGAAATCACAAAATCAATTGAGTTCTCACTTAAAATTCCTACAATTTCTCCTCTCCCTATTCCCACAAGGGTTAGGTTTCCGACGAATTTAGATACAGTCTCTTCCAGACTTTTGCCAGCAACTATCCCACCATCATGCGAAATTCTGAAAGTTATCGAAGACAAATCAAAAAAATTTTTGAGCATGTTTGTCGGTTATCTTCTTGAAAGGATTGGATCTTCAATTTCCAACCTGCCATTAAAAAGTCTATATACCATTGGCTCAATGTCGTCTACAAATAAACTGCCAGTTGAAAGCCCATGGGCTATATCGTTTTGTAAAAGCGAAGCGACATAAAAAACGTATCTTCTCCCTATTGAAGATTCAAAGGCGGACGATATTACAATTTTCTTGCTGTGCTTCTCAGACAGGTCTAAAATTTCAATTGATGGAAGGAGTCCACCTATAAGCGTTGGCTTCAGTACAATCACAGCAACATTTGAAGCCTCCAAAATTGTCCTTGCAGTGGCCTTATCACGGACAGACTCATCGGCGGCTAATGGTACTGAAACTTCCCTGGATAGTGCAATGAGCTCGTCAATTCCTGATACTGGTTGTTCAGCATATTCGATGTCAAATTTTGAAAGTGCCTCAAGGTGCTGAATCGCTTGATCAAAAGACCACTTTCCGTTTGGGTCGATACGAATTTTGGCATTGCTTCCAATTGTATCGCGCACTGCTTTTATGCATGCAAGGTCTTCATGAAAATCATCTCTCCCCATCTTGAGCTTTATAGTCGAGTAACCGTCGTTTACAAGTTGAAGTGCCTGTTTTGCGGCTTCCGTTGGGGGGACAATTCCTATTAATCCGTTTACTGAAACGGAACGTTTTAATTTCCTATTGATTAGACTCGATAGGTCAGTATGCAGCGTATAACATGTTAAGTTTATGAGGGCTTGCTCAATGCCAGTCCTCAAAGCAGGATAGTTCTGATAATTCCTGCATATCTCCCCAATGCTCTGTAACGGGTTTTGGACATCAAAGACGATAGGTTGTGACATGTGCTTCAGGATGTCTATATCCTCTTCGATCGATTCAGACCCAAAGTCCTCTAATGGAGAAACGTCCCCTTTTGCTGTCATTCCTGATTCGGAACGAAAGCTCAGGATCAGACCCCTTCTTTCAGTGAATACCTTTCTTGATGTTACAAATGGCTGGTGGAACTTTAGCTTATATGTTGAGTAGTCACAAGAAACATTCATTATAAAACCAATCCAACAGCAAAGAGAAGTCCGTACAATGCTGATAGTTTTGCTGTCAGCTCAAGAGTCTTGTTGAGCTGCAATCCCTCGAAAGTCTTCAACATGACCATTGTCTTGTATGCAATCGGAATGGTCAGGTAAGGAAGGAATATCCAAGCGGAATAACCAAACCATGCAAAAAGTATTACGGGGACAAGAAATGAGAGGAGTGTCAGAACTACGAACTGATAACGTGTTAAATTTTTTCCTATGATGACCGCAAGTGTATTTTTTCCAGACGCTCTGTCTTCTTCAATATCCCTATAGTTGTTTACCACGAGTATGTTTGTTACGAGGGCGCCGATAGGAACTGATGTGATGAATGCGAGGAAGGAAAATTCGTGGGTGTGCAAATAGTAAGTTCCCATTGTGCCTATGAGTCCGAAGAAAGTAAAGACAAACAGATCTCCAAGGCCATGATAAGCCAGCGGAAACGGGCCCGCAGTGTATGCAATCCCTGCTGCAATTGATGCGATGCCTATTATTAGTATGACCAAACCAGCAGCCTTCACAAGATAAAGACCTAAAAGAAACGCCGTGAAGAAGACGACAAACACACCAGTCTTCATTTCATTGACGGAGATCAGTCCAGACGAAAGAACCCTTACAGGTCCTTTCCTTGCTTTGGTATCTGCACCTTTTAGGTAGTCATACAGGTCGTTCACAAAGTTGGTTCCTATTTGTATAAGAAGTGAGCAGGCAAGGGCAAAAACCGAATAAACTAAAACAAATTTGCTCTTGCTAATTGCAAGTGCAGAGCCAACAATGACAGGTGCAACAGCTGCTGGTAGCGTTTTTGGACGCTTGCCAAAAGCCAGCTGTGAAATTTTGGTTGAATGATTTTCAATTTGTTATTCATTGTAGACCCTCATACTTGTGGAATAACACAAATCCCGACCATTAACGCCTGATTTTCGCATCGGCTTGTGCACTTTCATAAGGTAAAGCATTTACTCCTATGGAAGCTTTGGAAATTTGCGGAAGTCAGGTTTCCTCTTTTCAAGGTATGCCTTCTTTCCTTCCTGCGCTTCTTCACTCATATAATACAGGAGCGTTGCATTCCCTGCAAGTTCCTGGATCCCAGCTTGTCCATCGAGCTCGGCATTGAAAGCTGATTTGAGGAGCCTTATTGCCATTGGACTGTGTTCGAGTATTCGTCTCGCCCAGGCCACACCTTCATCCTCCAGTTTCTCCACTGGAACAACTTTATTTACCAGGCCCATTTCAAGTGCTTCCTGAGCATTGTACTGATTACACAAATACCAGATTTCACGTGCCTTCTTCTGTCCAACTATCCTTGCTAAATAGCTTGCTCCAAAGCCTCCGTCGAAGCTCCCGACACGCGGACCTGTCTGTCCAAAGATTGCATTGTCTGCTGCAATTGTCAAATCACATACAACATGGAGGACGTGCCCCCCACCTATAGCGTAACCGGCTACTAACGCTATAACAGGCTTTGGAATGCTCCTTATAAGCTTTTGCAAATCGAGAACATTGAGCCTTGGTACTCCATCCTTTCCAACATATCCTTTGTCTCCTCTTATTCGCTGGTCGCCTCCAGAGCAGAACGCGTATTTGCCATCTGCCGCCGGACCTTTCCCCGTCAGCAAAATGACGCCCACAGTTTGGTCCTCGCGCGCATCGCTAAAGGCTTGATACATTTCCATCACAGTCTCAGGTCGAAAGGCATTTCTTACTTCTGGGCGATTTATGGTTATCTTAGCTATACCGTCCATTTTCTCATAAATAATATCCTGGAAATCTCCTGCCTTTTTCCAATTGTAATCCATAGGTACACCTTCCTCATTTTTCATAAAAAAGTTAACAATTGTGCGGTAAAGTTTGAAGAGGATGTGGTCTTATCTTTATTTGAGAAGTCTTCTTATCAAAAAGCCTTTAACGATTCTGGAAAATTCTTGTGGTTGCTCAAGATGAACATTGTGTCCAGCATTTCCAATTATAACATGCTCGGCATTGGGAAACACTTGTGAAATTTTTCTATTTATTTCTGAAAACTTTTCATCCAGTTGGCCTGTGAGGAGGAGAACTGGACAACTTATTCGATAGAGCCTGTCATACAAAGCAGGCATTACTCCTGTCCCAAAACCTTTTAATGTATTTGCAAGTCCAATTGGATTATTATTCAGCCTCGACTGACGTAATTTGTTGAGTTTTGAGATATCAAGTTTTCTTTGCGATTTAAACATCTCTTGATTCATCCATCGATCGACAAATTCACTCATGGTATGACTCTCTATAAACTCAGCCAGTGCTTCATCTGATATCTTCCTTTCCAGCCTTGTTTTATCATCGTCTATGCCTGCGGTTGTGCTCTCGAAGATCAATGCATCAACCATTTCGGGGTGCACCGTTGCAAACATTAAAGCGGCCCTTCCACCCATCGAGTAGCCGAGGAGGGCAATTTTTCTACCCTTAAATCTTTTTACGATTTCATAAATCTGACCTGTGATTGATTCGGCTTTGTAATTTTCAACATCTAGTGGGGAATTACTTTTACCATGACCAATAAGATCCACTGTTGCATATGTTAATTCTTCACCGAGGAATGAAATCGTTTCATTCCAATCTTCTCCAGACCCGGTGAATCCGTGCAGCATGATAAGTACAGGTAAATTGTCCGATGGGTTGTGTATATTCAAGTTAAGTTTGATTCCTGCTATGTCGATTAGCATTTAGTCGAATTTATAATTTTGTTTTAGGACATAGGCAGCGAGTGCATCCTCTACTTGCTGCCAGTACCTTTTCCTGATAGCCAGTGATCTCTTTGGATTTGTTTTAATCTCGATGACAGAAAAGGAATTTTTTTTGAATGAAGATTTCAGTGATTGTTGAAAGTGATTCCAGCTTCGTGCCAAAGTGTAGTTCCCCTCGTAAGCGCTTACAACTTTTGAAAAGTCTAAATTATGAGGGGTGAGGAAATAGTCTTTGAAGTACTTCCTGTGCTTTGAAATTGGAAGAACCTCAAAAATTCCCCCACCGTTGTTATTTATCAAGACAATCACTAAAGGGATTCGATATTTTCTTGCAGCAAGGAGGCCATTTGAGTCGTGATAAAAAGCTAGATCTCCAGTTATTAATATGGTAGGGTATTTGTGATCTGAAGCGATTCCTAGGGCGGTCGAAATGATACCATCTATACCGCTTGCACCTCTGTTGTCGAAGACAGTGATCTCTTTGTCCGTGTTAGTTGCGAAATAATCGAAATCCCTAACTGGCATGCTGTTCGATAGCATGATTCGGGAACGGTTAGGAACGGAAGCAATGACCTCTGGAATTACTCGTGCCTCATTCGGGAATGGTGAATTTTCAACTATCTTTTTCCGCAAATTGTTTGCAATTCTTTCAGCAACGATAAAATCTTCTGTCCATTTTCCAGATCGCCTTCTCATGTTTAGTTTTTTCAGGGCCCTGTGAATTTGATCACATGAGATTGATGGCTCACCAGGAATTGCCTTAATTGCACCACGAGATGGATCAAACCAATCTCCATATTTGTTAATGAGGAAGCGGTTTGCATGTGAACGTTCAAAAAATGACTCAAGGCCTTTTGAAGTTATTGTTCTCCCGAACTGCAGAATCAGATCTGGTTGGTGTGCATCTATAAATTCTTTTGATCGGAAAATCGCATCGTAGTTTGAAATTATGAGAGATTTATCTTGAGAGCCAAAACGAAGTTGAGATGCACCGTCAGCCAGAATTGGATAGCCTATCTGATTCGACAATGAGACAATCCTTTGAATAAAACCTTTGTCAACGTCATTTGGGCCAACGACTATCAATCCCCTTTCTGTTTTAGAAATCAAACTTGCAATTTTTTCGATATCATTGCTTATCTGGCTTTCCAGCAAAATTTTTTTCTTTGCTGGTACAAGAGTATCATTTTTCCCTATCTTCTTTAATATGGCAAGACTTAGTTCATCAGTTATTGCGTCTGGCTCAAATGGTTTACGAAAGGGAAAGTTTATATGAACTGGGCCTGTAGAAGTTATTGAGCTCTTCAAAACTGCAGTTGATGCTATTTCTTTCAGGTTAGATAGGCTCTGTACACTTGTTTCAGGAACACCCGGGTTAAAAAACTCCAGTATATGATTTCGATACATGTTTTCCTGATTAATTGTCTGGTTAGCCCCAACCCCATGGAGTTCAGGGGGTCTGTCGGCAGTGCAGACTATTAGTGGCACCCGCCTCTGGTAGGCTTCAACGATTGCTGGGTAGAGCTCTGCAGTAGCTGTGCCTGATGTACAAACAATTGCAACTGGTGTTCTGGTTAACTTTGCCAACCCGAGTGCAAAGAAAGCGCTGCTTCTCTCATCTATATGTACGTACGTTTTTATTTTTTTGTTCGATGCAAAAGCGATAGTAAGGGGGGTATTTCTCGATCCGGGTGATAGGCATGCATACCTAACTCCATTTCGTGCGAGTTCATTAACAAATGTCTCTGCCCAGAGTATGCTTCTGTTAATTTTTATTTTCATGTTCAAAGAGTGACAGAATAGGTTTTAGTTTTAGATTTGTTTCATTGAATTCTGACTCAGGTTGCGAGCCTTTGACTATTCCGCATCCTGCAAAAGCTATAACCCTGTTCTTTTTAGCAAGTGCGGAGCGAATTGCCACAGCAAATTCACCATCACCATTAAAGTTAAACCATCCGATAATTCCCGAATACATTCCCCGTGGATATCCTTCTAGTCTTCTGATCAACTCGAGTGCACTATCTCTTGGGTGTCCGCAGACCGCGGGAGTGGGGTGCAGTTGCTCGACTATNGAAAGCATGGAAGAGCTGTGTTTCAATGTTGCCACAATTTTTGAATGTAAATGTTGAATGTTGGCAAGTTTCATTAGCTCTGGCTCTTCCTGAATGGATATTTCATCTACATAATCCATGAGAGAGTTCACTATATGGTCTACAACAAACTTTTGTTCTGCTAAGTTTTTTGGATCGCTTAAGAGTTTTTGGCCTATAGCAATATCCTCTTCTTTCGTTTTTCCTCGAGGCGCCGAACCAGCAAGCGCATCAGTATAAACTTGCTCATTTGAAAATCTTGCAAGGCGTTCTGGAGTTGCGCCAAAGAAAAATGATTCACCAGAATGGAAAACAAATGTATAGCAATCTGGATAATCGTTTTCCAATTGCCTTATCAGAGTAGCAAAATCCAGCTCGGGCGAAACCCTCAGTTCAACCTTGCGCGATACAACGACTTTCTTCACCTTTTGATTCTCGATTGCTTCAAGAGCTTTTTCGACCATATGGACCCAGTGCTGTTTATCGGTAGAACTGTTCCCTTCAATCGAATTAATTGCTCCCCTTTTTAAAGTCGATTGTGGGGCAGAATCAATGCGATTTAGTTCCAGTAAAAGGCTAGACACGATCTCTTCAGGTTGTAAATTTGCAGCGTCACTTTGAAATGTAAACAATCCTGCTGTTATGTCGTTATATTGCAAAATCATTAGTCTTGGAACAAACCAGTAGGATTCTGGAAAGTCTTCCCAGGTTCCAGAATCTTGTTGTAAAGAAAACTTCTTCCCGCCTACGAATAGTGGAACATGTTTAAGTTTAATCTCTTCGAGATTCGAAATGAAGTTTTCACCTATCTGGCTAATCTTTTCCTTTATTTCATCAAACTGCTCCTCGCGATTTGTTGATACTTCTATTGCTTTTCCGATTGCCAGTAGTTTGAATTTGGATGAATCTCTACTGAGATAAAAAGAAGGGCTTTCGCTTCTCAAAATCGAATCTACTTTCAGCGGGTGAACGAATTCTTCTCTCCTGAAAGCAAACGTTATTAATTTTTTCTTATTATGAAGATATGGATCTTTGTCCGAAATTTCCTTAAGGAAGTTCCTCAGCAGATTTCCTACCTGTTCATAATTATGATTCATACAAGTAGATATTGTGTAACTGTTTGAATAATGTGAGCTATTTTCATTTGTTATCAATGGCACGATTTAGAGTAACGAAAAAATTTCCTAACCTTACAATCTAACAACTCCAACCCCCAAACTCCAGATAGAGATTGGTCTCTCTTCGCCTTGTTTCACCCATTTTACAGGTATTTAACACCTTGAAATTATATTGTGTCGATCTCAATAGAAGTCGATGGTTGTTAAGCTCTTTTTGCCATACACGAATAAATGTAATCTTGAGATTGTGATTTGCTTTTTATAGTACCAGGTGATTGTAAAAACAAGTTTCTAAGGTTCCAGAAAATCTTTTTAGAAATTTCATTCAAGGACTTGACTTTTTAACTTGTTTTCTGTAAAGTCGGACGTTAGACCTTTATAGCTTGCGGATAGCGGGCTATGGGGTGAGAGTGCATTTGAAAACTGGTTGTTTGTCATTTGCAAAATTAAGCGGGATCTTCGGTTGAGGCTGTTAATCAAAATTAGGCCGCAAAGAGAGGGAATCTCATTGTCGTTTGGTTACCAGTACTGGTTATCTTCTGTAATATATAAGTGGATTGAACAATCTTCCCCTTCCTATTCGGAATTCCTTCATAAAAGCGGCTTCTCTCCTGATGGGCTTGTCCGCCGGTTTAAGCATTTTTGCTTTTCCCAGCTACAGGTTGATGAACGTGAGATTGACAGGATGCGTCGTCGTTTGAAGATCCTGTCCCCTGTTGTAAGGTGGTACATAAGCATGCCGGTGGAGGAGACGCTGAAGCATGTTGTCGTTGGAATTTTTGAGAAACAGGAATTTTATATTGACAGAGAATATAATCGATTTGTAGTGGAACAGGTCGAGATTTTGCCAGAGCCTGAGTGGGAGAGAAAGATGAGCTTTACTATGCTTTCCCCCATGACAGTGTCCTTGCCGGAAGAGCGAAATGGAAAGTTAGTCCCACAGTATTTGCGGGCACATGATTTGAGATTGTCTGATGCTCTGAGGGTCAATATCGTAAATAAATATCGCTCTTTATACAAAAATGAATTGCAAGACATAGAGTTCAGTTGCACTCTTGATCAAGATTACATAGAGAAGCATGGCGGTTATGAAGGAGTAAGCAAGCTCATTGTTATAAAGGAAGGAAAGGAAGATGAGACTAAGGTGAAAGGCATAATGTGTCCCTTGACAATTGAGGGTAATCCTGACTTGATAAAACTTGCTTACGAAAGTGGCCTTGGAGAGAAAAACAGTTTAGGNTTTGGGATGATTGAGGTAGTTAAGAAAGAAATGGAAAAAAGAGCGAAGTAGCTAGTTAAATTTACAAATTGAGAAAGCTGATTTCANNTTGGTTTTGTCATTTGGACTAGAATCTACTGCATGATTTGCCTTGAGATAATTGGAATGTGTGGTTTCTTGAATCGAATTAAATCTAAATATTAACCATTTAAGGAATGCATCTTGCATGAGTAAAGGCAATCAGGGTCGTGGCAGTCATATACTTTTTGCGGTGACCGGGATGACACCGCAGGTTGTGACTGAAACACTTTACGCGTTGATGGTCCAGCGTAAACTCCAAATCAATGAGATCTATGTTGTGACGACGGCAGAAGGGAAGGAAAAGCTATTATCGCCTCCATCACTTGGTCATGAGATCATAAGGCTTTGTGAGCATTACCAAATGATAAAGCCATCATTCGATCCGGAAACACATGTCATCGTGGCAAAGGAAGAATCTATAGAGTTACACGATATTCGTTCTGACAGAGATAATAAATTAATCCCGAACATCATATGTGATTTTGTAAGAAAAAAAACGCAGGATCGAAATACGGTACTACATTGTTCCCTCGCTGGTGGAAGGAAGACTATGAGTGTAGCAATGGCTTTTGCCCTATCGTTATTTGGCAGGAAACACGANAAGCTTTATCATGTTTTGGTTAGCGATGAACTTGAGAAGTCTAAGAAATNTTTTCCTGAAACTTTACAAGAGGAACAGCAGATTGTGTTATCTGAGGTGCCTTATATCAGCCTTCGCGAGAAGCTACCTCTTCTCAGAGAGCATCCCGAGGCAACCTTTAGCGAACTCGTTGAAATAGCACAGGAAGGAATTGATGAGCTTGAGGCTATTCCCAGACTCATCTTCGATAAAAGCAATTGTTCGGTGCATATAGGAGAAAAAAAGATAAAGCTTCAGCCATTTGATTTTGCTTTTTATCTTTTTGTTGCCAAGCAGAAACAACCTGTCCTGGTCGGAAAAAGTTTTTCTCAGAAAGATCAGGAAGAGCTAAGAAGAATATATATCAGTCTCTCTCCNCCGGTAGGCAATAAGGAACGCATTATGAAGACTATTTCAGGTGTTGAGAGGGCGCAGCGATTGACCAAAAGTGCTTCAAACGTGCGCCGAATACTGCGCAAAGAATTGGGTCCAAAACTGGCACCATACTATGAGATCCAAAGCAGCGGAGAATATGGAAAAATACGGTATCACATCGAGCTTGACAAAAGTAAAATGCAGTACTAAAAGAACATTCCGAGAACGTTCTTTTTGTGTTNTAAAGAAACTGGAAATAGTATATTTGATACATAATGATTCTCACCTCTCGCCTGTCCAAGCGCGCTGGCAGGCGAGCCTCGCTATGAAGAGGAGTTGAAGCGAAGAAAACCTCAAGGGTTTGATGGAGAATAGTATGGAACTAAAATCTTTGACTTTTGAATTCGAAGTCGTTACCCCTATGTTCTTAGCAGGTGAAAAACAAAAGAAGGGTCAAGGCAGAATAGAGTTCCGCGTTCCTTCTCTTAGAGGGGTGTTAAGATGGTGGTTCAGGGCGTTAGCCGGTGGATTAGTGGATGGAGATGTTAAAAAAATTGTCAAATTAGAGACTGNTGTCTTNGGTGGTTCAGGAGAGAATGCTGGGCAGTCGAGGGTACTTTTGAGAGCAGGTACACTNATAGACAGATCTGAAATTGACAGCTTTCATCCTTTGCCGCGAAGAGAGAATGTTCCTTTTGACGGTATAACTCCCGGAACAAAATTACAGGTTACAGTGAGCTCAAACCCATATTATGGCGATGATGCATATTTTGACACACGATTGAGCTTCCTTGAAGTTGCATGGCTTCTCGGTGGACTCGGCAGAAGGTCACGAAGAGGATTTGGCTCTTTTCAACCAGTGGCCCGAAAGTTTCTTACCCGTGATGATCTCGCAAGTACCATTACAGAGGCAATTGATGGAGCGCGGCAAAGCTTGGGGGAGCACACTGAGCATAATGTTTCTGAAACAGCAAGCCGGCCTGAATTCCCGACTGTCTCACAAAAAGCCTGTTTCATTGGCATTGGTAAGGAATATGGCGGATGGGAGGATCTGATCAAAGATGTTATGAATGCCATCCACGAAGGAATAGAAAGTGGAAGCATCTCCCAGAAGATTATTGGATCACTTAATCCTCGGCAGGGAAGCTCCCTCGTGGTGGCGGCTAAAAGCCTTTCAAATAGAAGGATAGTACCGGTGTTTAGCCTTTTCCTTACAAAAACTGCAACCGGTCAAATAACTGAGAAGGAATGGGAAAGGGCAGCAAGATTCATAGAGAAAAATTTTGATGTAGTGCAAGTTGCAATTAGATGAGGCTGTTTATGAAGATTGATACTACGAGGCTCAAACTTCTCGCTCTTCTTCACGATCCGGCAGAAAAGACTGCAATTTTAATGCAAAGTTCACGACCTCATAAGGAGATTGCGCAGCAGCACATTGAGATTATTCTTGGCACACGGGAAAACGTACCTGATGCTGTGATTACTGCCGACCATGTTGCATCAGCTGCGGATCGGTACAACTTCCCACAAGATGGTAAGTACTACGTGCAGAGGTTTCTGGAATCTCCGGAAATTAGGCATCCACTTTCCGGTAGCCGGATCAAATTGGAATCCATGCAAGCCACTGATATCGATGTGTTGCAAGAGATAGTGACCAGAGCAATCCGAACGATCGCTGGCACATACAATGATGCTGACGAGTCCCGACGTCTCTGGTTGCGATATCTATCATTATGGCGTGAGTTGCCCGAGCTATTGAAAATGGAAGGGTATGGCAGCGAAAAGTTTGGTGAGCTCTGGGACTTACTTCCAGCTGACACGCGAATACCTGACCATTCCATTTGGGATCACAAGCATCTTACATCAGCGTTAGCCGGGGCTGGCATTCATGTAAACGAAGCATCTCTATTATTGTTTTCCATTGGACCTGTCCAAGATTTCATTGCAGCCTCGCGAAAAACGAGTGACCTATGGTCAGGCAGTTACCTGCTGTCATACCTTTCATGGCAAGCAATGAAAGTTGTCTGCGAGAACTGCGGACCTGATGCGATCATTTTTCCATATTTGTATGGGCAGCCTCTTGTCGACGGTTGGTTGCATGAGCAGGGTCTTAGACTGTTTAAAGAACCATCGGAGAAGCAAAAACTGGTTGCTTCTTTGCCAAATAGGTTTTTCGCAATCGTCTCAAATGACTTAGCCGAGGACCTTGCACAGAAAGCTCATGACCAGGTGTTAAATGAATTTAAGAAAATTTCCGATCATGCCTATGGCAAGATCGAGAGTAGTCGCGACCAGTGGCAGAACCAGATCAATGACTTCCTCAAATGCTACTGGGTTGTTGTCCCGATTCCCGAGATACGACCTAACAACGGACAAACTCTAAATGATGCCTTCAAAGACATGTACAAAAACTTGCTCGAGTGGAACGATGAAAGCGCCGAGGCGGTTCTCGACGCCTTTGGTAACGCACAGTTTCCACTCAATATCGGTGCTTTGTACGGGCGGCTGTACAATGTGACTGAACAAGCGCACGGGGCACGAAAAGCGCTGCGTGATTTCAAGCAATTAACTGAGCCGGGATACCGTTGCTCGTTGATTCCGTCCCTTGCTGCTGCGACTCCCGATCCAGATTGCACACCGTCAAAACTAAGACAGTTCTGGAATGATATTGCACAGAAGAACCCCGGTTTGATCAAGGCAAACGAACGTCTTTCTCCCGTCGCTGCATCAAAGCGATTCCTTTTTGACTATTTGAAAGTGAATGTGGGAGTGGACGGTGATAGATTTCCTTCCACAAGCGAAGTAGCCACGGCAGATTTCAAATTAGCTGTTCTGGAGAAAGTCAGTAGTGATGATAACTTGAAGAACGCGGTCGAGAACTTAATGCGAGAGGTATCGAAACTTAGAAATCAGCTCAAAGATGTAGCAGCCTCGGAAACACTGCCAAAAATCAAGAATTCTGGCGCATATCATCATTTTAGAGATTTTGCTGAGCTCGATGGGCAATGGCTGTTCGTCGAGACCTATCAACCTGAAGCTTTGCACCGAGAATATGGAATCGGAGTTGACCCATCCGGGGCTGCATCAGCTTTGCAGAACCTCTTGAGGAGAGCTGACGAGTTGAAGATTTCACGGCCTTCGAAGTACTACGCAATCGCTATGCTCGATGGTGACAATATGGGGAAATGGCTTTCAGGCAACTGCTCCCCGCCGTTCAGCACAGCCTTGCATTCGAATGTTCTTAATNAATTGAAAGAAACCACANATCAAGAATGGCAAAAGCTTCTGGCAGACGAAGTGCGAAGACCGCATGCCCCTTCGCAACACATGGCAATAAGTAAAGCGTTGAACGGCTTCTCGCTTCAGCTCGTCAAACGCATTGTCGAGGACGAGCACTTGGGAAAGTTGGTTTACGCAGGTGGTGACGATGTTCTGGCATTTGTTAGCTTCGAACATGCACTGCCGATGATGCGAAAGTTGAGAGCNGCTTTCTCGGGCTATCTCAATGAAAACTTTGAGGTAGACTGGACTCAAAAATCTGGTTTCGTTGTGCTGTCGCGAAACGGCCGCAAGACAAAAATACTGACTATGGGGTCAAGGGCAACGGCCAGTGCAGGGTTAGTGGTTGCCCATCATATGCATCCATTGCAACAGGTGCTAGGGGCATTGAGGATGGCTGAAAGGGATGCCAAAGATAAATATGGAAGAGATTCATTTGTNGTTTCAATTCTCAAACGAAGTGGCGATAACTTGACTGNAGGCTCGAAATGGTATTATTCTGATGGCGATGTTGACGTAATTGAAGTGATAAGGCAGTTTGCCTGCATTATCAAGACAGGAGAACTTGCTAGATCATTCA
>JGI24721J26819_10003070_pt1 | contig 18045 bp, 17 predicted proteins | sample YelNatPaOPGAMG01_FD_26819 | JGI IMG/M metagenome (IMG submission 26819) | reverse complement strand
TTTTTCTACTTTTTACTCCCTATCCTGGTGAACATATGGGAGGGTCTTATTGTTGTCATAAGTCTTCCTCTTTTAGACTTCCTTTTAAAGATACGAGTTCCCCCTATAAATCTCTTATTTTCATTATACTGGGAGATATCTCTCTAATATTAGTGTTTTTCCTACTTTACAGTAGAGGAAGGGTAGTAAGTTTCGTAGGGATTCTCCTCGGGGTACTGGCTAGATACCTTATCATTTCCCAGTCTGCTGCCAAGATTATAACAGATAATCATCTCTACTTTGAGAGTAACACATTACTTTTTGCTACCCTTTTAGGTGGAATTCTGGCATTTATAACCATCCCCCAGTTAGAAAAAGAACAAAAGAAGAGAAATGAACTTTCTAGATGAACTGAATCCGCAACAGAGGGAAGCGGTACTTTATACTGAGGCTCCTCTTCTGGTACTTGCTGGAGCTGGTAGTGGGAAAACTCGTGTAATAACTTATAAGATTGCCTATCTAGTTAGAGAGTTGGATGTTCCAGAAGAATATATACTTGGGGTTACATTTACCAACAAGGCAGCAGGAGAGATGAAGACAAGGGTAGCGCGTCTTTTAGAAAAAACGGTTGCTGATGTATGGTTAGGTACGTTTCACTCTATAGCTGCTAGGATATTACGTAGATACTCTCACTATATTGGTATAAATAATAACTTCTCTATACTCGATGAGGATGACCAGGTTTCTTTAATGAAAGAGGTAATCTCAGAGTTAAATCTGGATATAAAGCGATATGCCCCGGGAGCTCTTCTTGGAAGGATAAGTCAAGCCAAAGAGAGTTTGATAGACCCAGTAACATTTGGAGAATTTGTGGAAAGCTACTATGAGAGTATAGTAGCCAAGGCATACAAGAAATACCAAGAAAGGCTTTTGGCTAATCAGGCTTTGGATTTTGACGACCTTCTCTTCTATCTTATTAAACTCTTTAAAGATAATGAAAAGATTCTTTCCTATTATCAGGAGAAGTTTCGGTATATCCTCGTTGACGAATACCAGGATACTAACTATGCCCAGTATGTTATAGTGTTCCTCCTTGCTCAGGCTTATAGGAGACTTACTGTGGTAGGGGATGATGACCAGGCTATATACAGTTGGAGAGGGGCAGATATACGGAATATTTTAGAATTTGAGAAAGATTTCCCAGGAGCTAAGGTAATTAGACTAGAAGAGAATTACAGGTCTACCAAGAATATCCTCAATGCAGCTAATAAGGTAATAGTTCATAATAAGTCCAGAAAAGGAAAGACATTATGGACTCAGAATGAGACTGGTGATAAGATAAGGCTCTATACAGCGAATGATGAAACTAACGAGGCTAACTTTGTGGTGAGAGAGATTATTACCCTTCAGAAGAGAGAGGGTTTTAATTTTGGAGACTTTGCCGTTCTTTATAGGACACATGCCCAATCACGACCTTTAGAGGAGGCAATGATAAAGAACGGAATTCCATATAAGATTATCGGTGGGATAAGATTTTATCAGAGAAAAGAGATAAAGGATATCTTGAGTTACCTGAGATTCATCCTTAATCCTTCCGATAGTGTGAGCCTAAAAAGGATAATAAATACCCCTAAGAGGGGGATAGGAAATGTTACCCTTCTAAAGATTATTGAATATAGTAATCAGAATAATGTAGACCTCATAGAGGCGATGAGAGCTCTAAGTGAGGAAGGACTTAGTGGACAGGTGAAGAATGAGGTAAAAAACTTTATAGGTCTTATCAAAGAATTTATCGCTTTTTCTAGATTACATTCTGTCCAAGAATTATTGGAAGAGGTCTTAGAAAGAACAGGATATATAAAAGAATTAAGTTCTCTACAGACGGCTGAGGCACAGATGCGTATAGAGAATGTTCAGGAATTAATTTCAGTGGCAAAGGAGTACTCAGAGAGTTTGCAGGATTCATCTTTAGAGGGTTTTATGAATTATATCTCCCTTATGTCAGACATAGATGCCTTAGAGGATACGAACTCTTCAGTAGTTCTTATGACCCTGCATAGTGCAAAAGGGCTGGAGTTCCCTGTAGTTTTTATTACTGGAATGGAGGAAGGAGTCTTCCCTCATTCTTTTTCTCTAGGAGAGAAGGAAGACCTTGAGGAAGAGAGAAGACTATGTTATGTGGGTATGACTAGAGCAAAAAGACACCTGTATCTGACCTCTGCCCAGATAAGGACCCTTTATGGACATACAAATAGTAATGATATCTCTAGATTTGTAAAGGAGATACCCGAAGACCTTATAGAAATTATACCAAAAGAAGGCGCTGTTAAAGAGGAGAGAAAAGTAGTTACCGAGTTTGAACGGGGGGAAAGGGTCTGGCATGAAAAATGGGGGGAAGGGATAATCCAAGATATACGTCCGTTAGAGGATGGAGAAACAGAGCTTATAGTGGTGTTTAATGAGATAGGAAAGAAGTATCTTCTTGCTAGATATGCCCGACTAGAAAAGATTTAATTATCCTTTTCTTCGAGAGGTCATCCTTGGGTCTAAAGCATCCCTTAAACCATCTGCTACAAAGTTAAAGCATAAAACCGTTATCGCCAGTGATAATGTAGGGAAAAAACCCATATACCAATACCCCTGAAGGTATCCAAGACTTTCTCCTATCATCTTCCCCCAACTTGGCAATGGGTCACTTATTCCAAAGCCAAGAAAGCTCAGTGAAGCCTCCCCAAATATAGCCTGAGGAACCCCTAAACCAACCATTATAATTATTGGACGAATGATATTGGGGAGTATCGTTTTGAATAGAAGATAGGAGTTAGAGACGCCTAATGCCTCTGCTGCCTCTACAAATGCCTCCCCTTTTATCTCTAAGGTCTTTGCCCTTGTAACTCTACAGATTCCAATCCAGCCTGTTATTCCTAGTGCAATAATTATATTGAATAAACCATTCCCTAGCCATGTCATAAGAAATATAGCAAATAGAAGCCCTGGGAAAGCGGTCATAACCTCTACAAGTCTTGATATCCAGTAATCAACCTTGCCCCCATAAAATCCGGCAAAGAGTCCTAAAGGAACACCTATTAAAACTGCTAGAATCTGCACTGAAAATCCAACTATAAGTGACGTCCTTGCTCCATATATAATACGGGTAAGAAGGTCTCTTCCGATACTATCGGTCCCAAATGGATGGCTAAGAGAGGGACCCTGTAAAAAGTTAGCTAGGTCGATTTCATCATATTTATAAGGAGAGATTATATCTGCAAATATCGCCAGAAAAACGATGATCGAGATAACAAAAAAACCGAATACAGCCAACTTATTCTTTCTGTAGATTCTTATTATATCTCTCATAAGGTCTCATTAACTGAATACAATTCTTGGGTCTATATAGGCATATATTATATCAGTAACCAGATAGGTAATACCCCATAATATTGCTATCAATAGGATCATTGCAATGATCATAGGATAATCTCTATTTAGGGCACTAGTATAGAAGAACCTGCCAAGTCCAGGTACCCTAAATGTGACCTCTATGAATACAGAACCTGTAGCTAGGTCCGGTATCATAGGACCAAGTAGCGTCATTACCGGTATTAAGACATTTTTAAAGACATGTTTAAAGATTACTACCCTTTCAGGAAGTCCTTTAGCCCTTGCCGTTCTTACATAGTCTTTTCTCAGTTCTTCTAGAAAATTTACTTTTACAAATCTGGCAATAACAGCGGTGGGAGCCAAAAAATATGATATAACAGGGAGGATGAGGTTCTTAGGTTCGCCCCATCCTCCTGTAGGAAGCCATCTCAGTGTGACACTAAAAAATAGTATCAGCCATATGGCTATAACAAAATTAGGGACAGTAGTTCCCAAAGTGGCAATGGTAGTAACCAGATAATCTATCCATGTATTTTGCCTTAAGGCAGAGATAATCCCTAAAAGGATTCCAATACTGAAAGATAGGGCTATAGTTATTGCTCCTATCTGGAGGGTTACAGGCCATACTCTGGCTATTAATGATGTAACTGTTTCGGTAGGACTTTGGAATGGGACTCCAAGATCACCATGGAGAGCCCTCCAGATATATCTTATATATTGTTCCCAGACAGGCCTATCGAGACCATACTTCTTTAGTATGTTAGCCTTTACTTCAGGGGGAAGCGGCATCTTTAATTCATCAAAAGGCCCACCCGGGATAGCATGCATCAATATAAAAGTAATCAGAGATGCCAAGAGTATTACAATAATTAATCCTAGAATCCTTCTAACTATATACCCTATCATCTATCACTCATTATTTTCTATATTTTAAAACATCCTTTGATATATAGATATTAAAGATTGTCGTTCCCACACCCTCTATACCTGGCCAATGGAGAGCAGTTATACCATACTTGTCAGGTGTGAGGTCACTCCCTTTTACGTAGGGTTTCCATAGAACACCTGGTGTTTGATGCCATAGAAATATCCCTCCAACATCTTCCACTAGAATCTTTTCTGCCTCTTTAAACATCTCATCCCTCTTCTTTTTATCTATTAGGGACGATGCCTCAGTAACAAGTTTATCGTATCTATCATTCTTCCATGCATGTCTTCCGGTAGAAACCCATATACCGAGCATATTGGACTGGTCAAGGTAATCCATTCCATAAGAGACAAGATAGAATGGAAGCTTATGAGAATTGAGGGCATCCATAAATGTCTTTGACTCTTTTACCGTAATCTTGACATCAATACCAAGGTTCTTCTTCAACATAGCCCCTATAGCATTGGCAGCAGCTACCACTGTGGGAGAAGCTAAATCAGATCTTACCCACATATCTAGTGAGGGGAATCCTTTACCATCAGGATAACCAGCCTCTGCAAGAAGCTTCCTTGCCTGATCAGGATTATATGTAATGATATCCTTTAATCCCTCAGGGTTTGCCCCAGGAAATCCTGGCATTAAGAATCCATAAGCGATCATTCCCTGTTTCCTGATTATAGTCTTTACTATAGCTTCCTTATCTATAGCATAAGCCAATGCCTTTCTTACATTGAGATTGTTGAAGGGAGGATTATAGCAATCAAAGCCCAGGTAGAATGTTCTGAAATCTCCAAATCCCTGATGGAATTGTTTGGATAACTCCGGGTCCTTTTCTATTACCTCTAGGTCGGCAGGGGTGAATATCTGTCCATTACTGTATCCACATATATCAATCTCTCCCGCCAGGTATGCTTTAAATGCAGATGTCCCGGGGTCACCAAATGTTACTATAATCTTTTCCAGATATGGCTTTAATCTTCCCCCATACTTTGTATTAATCTTAAAGACGATCTGCTTATCCTTAGTCCACTCCTGGAGGACATATGGACCACAAGACACAGACGTTTTCGGGTCGTTGTTATAATAAGGACCATACTTTTCATATGCCTTTTTGCTTAGAGGAGTAGAGTAGAGCATCATCATTGGCAGATATGGAGCTGGATATTCGGTTGTAATTACCAGAGTGTATGGGTCTTTTCCCTGTTTTACTCCTATCTCAGAAGGTGGGAGCTCTCCTTTTACCACCTTATCCCAGTTCTTTATGGGGCTATAAAACCATGTAAAGTCCCATCCATGTTTTGGGTCAGCTCCTAACTGAAAACTAAAGACAAAATCCTCTGCGGTAAGGGGTGTCCCATCCGTCCAATATATGTTTTTATCAAGATTGAAGGTCCAGGTAAGACCATCTTTAGAAACCCCCCAGCTTTTAGCTGCCGCCGGAACTAACTCAAAGTTCTTATTAAGTCTTACAAGGGGTTCTCCAAAATAATTATTTGCTTCATTAGTTCGTTTGTAAACACTTATAAACCAGTCTAGTGTAGTTGCAGGTCCACTCATCACCCTTAATACCTGATATTCAGGTGGTGCAGCGTCAATAGGAAGTACCTTCCCAACTGAATTTGTAACAGGTGCAGAAAAAGCAGAAGTAAGGATAAGGGACACCATCACAACTACCGATACTACTATTAACTTTTTACTCATAAATCATCCCTCCTTAAGGATATTTTTTGTACTTGAGATTATACACTATCTACTCATCTGTTGCAATTGTTTTACCCCTTTACAGCACCTTGGGTTAGTCCTTCTACAATACGCTGTTGGAAGATTAACACCACTAAGACAAGAGGTATAGTAGTCAACACCATCGCTGCTGTAATACTTCCCCATGGGATTTCATATACGGATGACCTTCCTCCCAGCATTGCAATCCCTACAGGAACAGTTCTAGCAGTATCATTACTCATAAACGTAAGTGCTAATAGGAATTCATTCCATGAGGATATAAATACTAAAATAGCGGTAGTAGCCATAGCAGGAGCTGACAAGGGAAAGAATATCGTAAAGAGTAAACCTAATCTCCCAACTCCATCCACCTTGGCAGCATCTTCCAGTTCAGTTGGAATCTGTCTGAAGAAGCTAGTCAATACCCATATGGTAAATGGAAGGTTCAATGTTGTATAGGGGATGATAAGGGCGAGATAATTATTGGCAAGCCCAAAACGTGATACCATCTCATATAGTGGGACTATCAGAATGATAGCTGGAAATAGGGATGCACTTAAGATTATCCTTAAAAGAAGTCCCCTTTGGGGTAACTGAAGTCTTGCAAAAGCATAGGCAGAAAGAGAACCTATAAAGATACATAGTATTGTAGTACTTAATCCTACTATTACGCTGTTTATTATATATCTTGGGAAGTTCCTTGTACCTTGGAAAAGTTCTTTATAATGGGAAAATGTGAAATGTTTAGGCCAATATGTAACTGGAATAGAGGAGAGTTCATTCGAAGGTTTAAATGAGGTTATAATCTGCCATAAAAAAGGAGCAAGACTATAACCAACAATAAATGCTACTAATAGCCAGAATAAAAAAAGTGAGATAAATCTCTTTATATGCATCTTTTATTCCTCCCTCCATGCAATACGGGCATATCCAAGTGCAAATGGAAGCATTATTATAAACAGAACAACTACTAACGAAGCACCATATCCCAGATTTAGATATCTAAATACTGTATTATATATATGGATGGATACAGTCTTGGTGCTATCCCCAGGACCTCCTCCTGTAAGTACCCAGATGAGGTCAAAAACTCCAAATGCCTGGATAGTTCTGAATAAAAATGCAAGTACTATAGAAGACCTTAAGAGTGGGAGGGTGATATAACCGAACTTTTTTATTCCAGAAGCCCCATCAATATTAGCCGCTTCATATAATTCATCAGGTATAGATTGAAGTCCAGCGAGAAGAAGGAGAAACATAAAGGATGTGGTCTTCCATATATCAGCAAAAAGCACAGAGAATATAGCCGTATTCGGCATAGCTAACCAGGATACTGGGAAAGATATGATGTGGAATCTCATTAAAAAGTCATTAAATACTCCATACATTCCATTAAAGATCCATTGCCATCCCATAGCCATTACTGCAGTAGGTAATGCCCAAGGCACAAGGATAGATGCCCTTACCAGGTTTCTCCCTTTAAATCTTGTATTTGCAACTAAGGCAAATACAAGTCCTAAGATGAACTCTATAGGAACAGATATCACAGTAAAAATAATAGTAAACCTTAGAGAACTCCAAAAAGACCCGTCCCTTAGTATGTTCTTAAAGTTATCCATTCCTATGAAACCAAGATGCCCTCCGGCGGTATAATCTAGTTTATAGAAACTGAGCCAGAAGTTTCTTATCACAGGATATAAAAATATTATCACAATAAATATTAAAGCTGGGAGTATCAATAAGTATCCAAATTGAACATCAGAAAGTCCTCTTTTTTTCATACGCCGTCTCCTTAAAATTTAGGTGGCAGATAAGTATCTGCCACCTGTTTTGGAATGTAATCTATTTTAACGTTTTAAAATATCTCTAATAGCTTGGGCAGCATTCTTAAGCGCATCCTGAGCACTTATCTTTTGGATAAGTGCTGCACTTACTTCCCTCTGGATTACATCAGAGATCTCCCCATATCTTGGGGTTACTGGTCTTGGACGAGCACCAAGCTGGACCTTATAGAGGTCAGGATAATGTGGACTCTCCTTTAGGATATCAGGGTCAGAGAATAAAGCCTGACGGGTCGGTATAATGCCATTCAAGAAGTGAAGCTTCTTCTGAGTCTCATAACTACTTACATATGATGCAAATTTCCATGCCTCATTGGGGTGTTTACTGAAAGCAGAGATTCCAATACCCCATCCTCCTTGGGTTGCCGCACTCTTGTATCCGGGCTTATGAACCATAGGTATTATTCCAATCTTATCCTTTACAGGAGAATCTGGCATATTAGCTAAAGTCCATACGTATGGCCAGTTTCTGTGGAATACAGCATGACCATCTTGGAATACACGACGGCTCTCTTCTTCTTGGAATGTAAGAACATCTGCTGGAGAGACCTTATATTTATTAATAAGGTCTACCATATACTGTAAAGCCTCTACAGCTGGGGCTTGATCAAGTACTACCTCATTACTCTTATTAATGACATCTCCACCGCTTCCCCATACATATTCGAGGAAATCACACACTAACCCTTCATACTGCTTTCCCTGCCATACAAATCCCCAAAGCCCTGGCGGCTTCTGTAGCTTTTGAGATATCTGAACCAATTCTCCAAATGTTCTAGGGGGTGTCATTCCTGCCTGAGCAAGGAGGTCTTTACGGTAATAGAGCATTCCAGCATCGGACTGGACAGGAGACCTATAGATGTGTCCATTATATATACTACCATTTATATCACCTGGCAGGAAAAGCTTCCACTGGGTCTTTGGGAACCATTTATCTAGAGGCAATAACCATCCTGCCGCAGCAAACTTTGGTACCCAGATTATATCCATATATACCAAATCATAGGTAGATTCTTTAGCCATAAAGCTTGTAGCATACATATCCTCTCTGGTATTTGTAGCAGATGGGCCTTCGATAAGATTGACCTTAATATCAGGGTTTGCCTTTTCGAAATCAGAAATAACCTGATGCCATCCACCGGTATTATCTGGTCCCATAAGTATAGAGATTGTTACAGGTTCGGCTGCCCACATCGGTATACTAAAAGCTGATACTAAAGCTAAAACTAACAGGATACTTAACAAACACCTTTTCATAAACATCCTCCTCTTTTTTATATTTTTGGTTGACCTATCCTCTCTAGTCTCCTCATCTGTTTTTGATTATACAACCTGTATGTTACTCAAGTCAATAACAGATTTCTTTACATATCTGTGATGCATTCATCACCTCCTTTTAGTGGTTTCCCTCACTATAAGTGTTGTATCGAGCTCTCTATGTTCTCCTTCTTTACCCGAGATTATATCGAGGATCAGTCTACCTGCCTCGTAACCGATATTCCATTTTTCCTGCCGAATAGTAGTAAGTGAGGGATACGAATATCTGGAAGCAAGGATATCATCGAAACCTATAACTGAAATATCCTCAGGCACCCTTACTCCCATAGCTCTTAACTTTCTTATTCCCCCCATAGCCATAATATCACTTGCATAAAAAATCCCGGTAACATTGGGTTTCTCTTCTAGAATCTTTAATGTAGCTTTAGCTCCCCCCTCTTCTAGAAAATATCCTGGGAAAGATGCAGAGATCTCCAAATTAGATTCTCTTAAAGCCTTTATAAGCCCTACCTCTCTTTCTTTAGAAACCCAAGAACCTTCCTCTCCACTTACATATGCAATATTTGTATGACCAAGCTCGATCAAATGTTTCCCTGCTAGATATCCACCCTTTACGTTATTTGAGCTTACAAAACCACAGTGCAAAGAGACTATAGGTATGTCTATAAAAACAATAGGGATACCTAATTTTAATAACATCTCTATTTCTGGATCTGTTTCTCTTAATCCTAAAACAATCATACCTTCTACCTTACGTCTCTGTGGTGTTTCGATAATTGCCTCTCTCCTATCAGTAGGAAAACATGCAACCATAAGGTCAAATTCTGTCTCCCCTAGAAAGTATTTTAACCCTGAGAATACTTCAAAAACAAACTGGTCAAAGACGTTAACCTTTTTAGCAGGAGAGACATAAACAAATCCGATAAGAAGAGAACGCTGCCTTCTTAATCCGTGGGCACCTATATCTAATTGATACCCTAAATTTCTAGCAGTTTCTATAACCTTCAATCGGGTCTCTTCACTAATATCTGAGTAATTATTCAGAGCATGGGAGACAGTACTTACAGAGACCCCCAATGCCCTCGATATATCCTTTAAGGTAGCTGGTTTTACTTTACTCATTGTCAACCTGTTAGCTACTGTCATTACTACATCGATATAGTATCATATAAGATAAAAAATGTCAATCTAGAGGAGACTAAGTTTAATAGGGCAATCTCTGTACAGATTAATTAAACATTTAATACTTTACTGCTCCAAAGGTGAGCCCTCTTAATAGATACCTCTGGGCAACAAATGAAAATATAACTGCAGGTCCCATAGTTATAATGCCTGCAGCCGCAAGTGGTCCCCATGCGATCCTCCATCCTGTGATATATCTACCCAGATAAACGGGAAGGGTCTGCGCTGCTGCACTATTTGTCAATATTAGTGCCAGGAGGAATTCTCCCCAGCAGAGGATAAATGCTAGGGTTGCCATAGCAGCAAGGCCAGGCGCACTTAATGGAAGAACTATATGGATAAACGTCTGCCACATAGATGCACCATCTACGTATGCAGCTTCGTCTAACTCCTTTGGTATATCCTTAAAGAATGAAATCAATACCCAGGTGCTAAATGGGGTAGTAAATACCAGATATATCAATATTAAAGACCACCAGGTATCGAGAATCCTAAGATTTTTAAAAAATAGATAAAGAGGAAGTGCGCTTGCAATCGGTGGGAGCATCCTTATAGAGACTATCCAGGAGATCAACCTCCTACCACCTGTTTTAAACCTGGCTATAGAATAGGCGCCTAAAGCGGCTATAATAGTGGAGATAATAGAGGTGATTAATGCAACTACTATAGAGTTCCTTAGATATGGCGTTATATTCTCTATAGAAGTAGTGAGACTTCCATAGAATCCTCCCCCACCCCCTGTGAAGTTTTCTACCGTTATCCTATGAGGTATAACTGTAGGTGGCCAGGTAAACCATTCTTGACTGGGTTTAAATGCTGTGATTACTAGCCAATAAATGGGGAATAAGAAAAATATAAGAATAAGGAGAAGGACCATCCACTTTAAAGATATTTTTAATATAGTCATATCACACCTCCAGGATCTCCCAAAGTCTTAATCTATTTATAAGTATATTAGTAAGGATTGTTATTACAGCAAGGAGTACAAGGCTTAGAGCTGAACCATAGCCTACATCCCATCCAAATGAAAGGCTTACCTTATATATATAAAAACTGAAAGAATGAGTAGCGTATCCTGGACCACCAAATGTAGTCATATAGATGGTATCGAATAGTTTTAATATATCGATAAGTCTTAAGATCAGGGTAATACTTACCAAGGATTGCAGCATAGGAAGTTCTACATTCCTGAGGATCTGCCATCTATTTGCCCCATCAACCTTTGCTGCTTCTATAAAATCCTGCGGAATAGTTTGTAGTCCTGCATATAGAATCAAGAAGATAAAGGGCGTCCACTGCCAGATATCCATAATAATGATTGCCAATCGGGAGTATCCTATATCTCCCAACCAAGAGAGTTTTTGCACTCCAAATAATGATAATAGATAATTAACAGGTCCATACTCAAAGTTAAATAACATCTTCCACATTACCCCTGCTACTACGGCAGGAACCATCATAGGGAGGAGAAGAGCACTCCTTACAATCCTTTCTCCTACGAGGTTTTGAATGAATAATGCTATAAATCCCCCAAGTATCATTTCTATAGGAAGTGCAATTACTACCAATAGAATAGTAAATGTGACAGAAGATTTTACTCCGTCATCTTGAAATATCTTTATGTAATTCTTCAAACCTATAAATTCTGGAGCACGCCATTCGGATAGGTTATATCTTGTAAAGGATGCCCCTATCATAAATAAGAAAGGAAAGATTGTGAGAGCTACAAAAAGAACAACTAAAGGAAGAACCATAAGAATAGCTATCCTTCTTGTATTCGTTTCCATATTCGACCCTCCTGATAAAAAGAGGGGGATGGAGGTTTTTCCATCCCCTTATAAGATTTTATTCCTGTAGAATCTTCATCCACTCATCAGCTAGTTTATTCAGTTCCTCAACGGTATTAGGTCTCTTACCTAGAAGGATTTCAGAGAAGAATCCTACCGTTACATCCTCTAACTTTGGTTCTTGAGGGATTCTAGGTCGATGAGATTGGGTCTGTATCGTCTTTAAAAAGGCATCTACCCTTGGATCTGCCTTTCTTACCTCTGGGTCTTTTACAGTAGAAAGTCTCGATGGGGCTACTCCAAATTTAATAAACTTTGTCTTATCATTCTCTTTGTTGGTAGCAAACTGGATAAAGAGGAATGCCTCCTTCTTGTTTTTGCTAGAGGCATTTATCCCTAATGCCCAGTTTCCACTTACCGAACGACCACTAGGCATTACTGCCACACCCACCTTCTTGTCTATAGGCTGCAACGCCTCAGATGTCTTGAATGTAGCCCATACTCCTGTCCATTGAGGGACCATTGCTACAGAACCACGAGCAAAATACTCTAATGTTTCACCATAGTCAGAGCCCAGGGGGTCAGGACTGTACGGCATTAGAGCCTTCATTATTTCTAGAGCCTTCACACCTTCAGGGCTATTGAATGCAGGCTTCTTGTCACCTGTAAAGTAGTCTCCATAGTCTAGGTCTAGAGCTCCAAATTTCTTCATACCCTCGGCACTTCTTCTATATGGAGCAAAGAACAAAAGATACATATAGAATAGTGTATGCGTCCTCGGGAACATTAAGGCAATACCGTAGTCTGTGGGAGAATCGGGATTATACTTCTTTGTGAAGAATTTGGCAACATCTATAGCATCTTCCCATGTCTTTGGTACTGTTAGTGTTTTGCCTGTCATAGCCTTGAACTTTGTCTTTAACTTTACATCATTAAATAGGTCTTTACGATAGTAAAAGAGCATTGTGTTGCAGTAGAAAGGAATTCCGATATTCTTATCCCCCCACATACCAGCAATATGCCATATAGTTGGATCGAAATCTTTTGGGTCCCAATTTGGGTCTACTAGATCTGGATTCTGTTTTTTGAAGCTCTCTAGGTCGAGGAATCCCTTTGACATAGCCCCTGCAGTCATAACGTCCCAAGTAGCCACATCAAAGGCACCAGTCCCACTTGCTATATCGGCAAGAAGTCTAGGATATAACACCTCCCAAGAGATAGGAGTAAGCTGAACCTTAATGTTTGGATACTTCTGCATAAAACGTTGAGATATGTCAGAGAGAGCGTCTGCATTATCTGGAGAAGCCCAAACATTTAACGTAACCTGTTGAGCAGAACCTACCGTTGGTAATAAACCTACCGAGAAAATGATGCTTAAGATGACAACACTGCACAGAAGCTTTTTCATCTTTGAAGCCTCCCTTCAAAAATTTTTAATCTATTCACCTGTAACTCTTCACCTTTACCAAGCATTCTTTCCTCTAATACCCAATAAGAATATTTTGATACCAGTATTATATCTCTAAAACCCTGAGATTGTCAATATCGTGTAACTCTATCAGTTGCCTATTCGATAGATATATACCGTCTTTCTCTATCCATTCTCCATACCTTTTTATCTCTCCAGAAGGAAAGAGTATAGCGGCTCTACCTGGATTGAGCAATTCGAATGTCTCTTCACCTCTTTCTGCCCATATCATTGCCATAATTCTTGTGTCTGAGAGGCTATCCTCTCTAATCTTTGATTTTATGCATAATTCATAATACTCTTTCCATCCTTCTATAGTGCCATTGTGAAAGATTACAGGTCTTCTCCCCCTGTATCTTAATCTTATCTGTGAAGCCTCACTTACTATAAATGGATGAGTGAGCTTAGGATTTATCTTCATACCACTTGATGCATTTCTAAAATGGACTATATGTGGTAAGACTTCAATCTTTTTATACTCTTTTTCAAGATCTTCAAGGGTCATAAGCCCTTTTATATAATTTACCCTTCCGTTTTCAAACCAGCCTATCCCACTTCCATGTGGATTTTTCTCCCATCCAAGTTCCATCTCCTCTTTAGAGAGTTTTCTACTTATACATATCGCTATTATACACATCTAATCACCCCTTTCTAATTTTTCTAGTCCTATCAGTGCAGAGCCAAGGGCTCTGACAATCTGAGGTTCTTTTGGGACTATTATACGTTCTCCAAATTCTGAGATTTTAACTCTCTATTAGACTTCTTTAGAGATTCTATAAATGCCTGGATTCTTGTCTTTATCTGTACCTCGGAGTTATCTGTATAGTCTGTCTCCAACTTGAGGATATGCAAGGGATACTGGTCTAAGAGTATGTTTATATATGCCTCTATTGGGTCTTCTAATAAGCCTATCAGCCTAAATGGAGGTTCTATTCCTGTGCAGGTGAGATTATATAAGATATTGCCTCCGAGCTCTTCTACCATTTTTATTAGAGAATCTCTACACCTACTACCAATTATCACTCTTCTAATCCTAGTCTCATTAGAAGTTCGCCAACTTAGGTCTATTTAGATTTTTCTTTATTAGATTTCCATAGGTCTTTATAATGTCTTCCATAGAATATTNTAGTAGAAGCTTAAGGGTTTATCTTCTCAATCTTCTAAATTGCAATTTCATAATAAGTATTCTATCAGAAGAGAAGATGCGAGTAGCAATTATAACCAAGATAGCGAATACCAAAACCATATAGAGTATGCCATAAAGAATCGGGATATAGTTTCCTAAGAGTATATTTTGTAATGCTAAAAATGGATGAGAAAATGGTATTAACCAGACAATAATCTTTGCAGGCAGAGAGAAGGAATTTATATCAGAGAAGATGGAAAGAAAATATGGAACCATAGTTGGAAAGATTATAAGAATGATTAGCCCTTGAGCAGTCTTTAAATCTTCTGCCAGTACTCCCAAGATAATAGCCATAGANAGTGCACAGAGAATNGCTAAAAATAGTGATACCCCTAGAATTATATACCCCTGGGTAGTAAGAGATAGTCCAAGTTCCTGGATTACCGTACTCAGCTGAGTAGATGTTGGTACTTTATTTATAAACTCTCCTATATAAATTTTAAACCCCATCATATAAATTCCGGCAGAGATCAAACCTATGAACCCTGAAGAGAGCATTTTTGCTAGCACTATATCTCTTCGATTTATTGGAACAGTCAAGAGGGTTTCTAATGTCTTATTCTCCTTTTCCATCGCCATTGCAGAGATGACCATCTGGGAAGAGTATATTATTATCATCATAAGTATTACAGGCAAGAAGATAGATTGTGAATAGACGAAATTAAGGACCTCTTGAGGAGAACCTTGAGCAGTCTTATTTTTTACAACTACAAACTCTTTATTTTTCACTGGATTTTTTAATTCTTGAGGGTCTATATTTGGNACCTTACTCTTTAATAAATCATCAGATATAACCCTATTTATTGCAGAGATGATATAATTTATCACCCCAGATGTGCTTGTACTAGACATAGAGAAACTACGTATGAATGAATAGCTCTCAATCTCCCTTCCTTCAAACCTCAATATGGACTNTTCGAAATTCTCAGGAATGATAAGAAGAAAGTTAATATTATTCTTATTAGCATACTCTATCGCCTCTTCTTTATCCTTCTTTTCAAGGAGAGAAATCTTAAGGTTGAAAAATGCAAGATTATTAATAACCTTCTTAGAGAGAGAAGAGTGATCAAGATCGAGTATATATANTGTTTGAGAGCTAGAAGCCCTTCTCATCTCTCTTTTCATTATATCTCCCATAAATGAAAAGAGAAGGAAGGTAAAAACAAGGGAAATAATTAATTGAAATGTGATAAGTTCCTTGACTTCTTTTCTTAATAGGTTGATAAATTTTCTCATCTTACTACCTCTCTGAAGACCTCTTCTAGATTACTAGCATTGTACTTCTCCTTTAGCTCTTTTGGAGTCCCTACATCTAAGATTATTCCTTTATCTATAAGCGCAACCCTATCAGAAAGAAACTCTATCTCTAGCATATTATGAGAGGATAAAAGTACAGAGGTCCCCTCTTTTACATATCTTTTAATAATCTCTCTTACCTCTAAGGAATTTATAACATCAAGTCCAGACGTCGGCTCGTCTAATATAGTAAGAAGTGGNCTGGTCATCAAAGCCCTTGCCAAGAGTAATTTTCTTGTCATTCCCTTACTGTATGTTCCTATTTTATCATTGAGACGGTCTCCAAGTTCTGCTATTCCCTTTGCCCTCTCTAGAAACTTTTCTATATCCTTAGGATCTGGAGAGTAGAATTTTGCCATAAAACTCAGGTACTCTATTCCTTTGAGATTCCTGTAAGCACCTGCTTCTTCAGGAAGATAGCTTATACTTTCTCTTATCTTTTCTGGTTCTTTCTTTAAGTCATAGTCTAAGACTTTTACTCTCCCTTCAGATGGAGAAAGAAGAGTAGCAATGATTCTTAATGTCGTTGTCTTTCCAGCTCCATTAGGACCAATAAGGGCAAATATTTCTCCCTTATTGATATGGAAACTTATTCCCCTTAATGCCTGAATCTTCCCATAGTTCTTCTTTAATCCTTCTACATTAACAACTATATCCATAAGGATATTTTATTCTAGTTAAGGGGAAAATGCAACCGAGACTATTTCTCATCTTCTATTATCTCTTTTATCAATCCTATGTAATTCAGCTTAGTGTATGATCACCCTCACAGAATCCTACTACATNAACAATATCTGGAGAAAGTAAAAGACCTANNNGTATAGATGACGCTAGCAGAAGCTTTACTTATAAAAGTCAAGCAGATTCTCTTATTATTAATTCATCCTTGAGAGTTTTTATACCTATTTCTTCCCCTCTTATTAAGTTTACAAGTAGTTTTACAGCTACAACTCCCAGTTCATATTTAGGCTTAGAGATCGTAGTCAACTTTGGACTCACTAGAGATGCATATTCGATATCGTCACATCCTGCTACTGCAGTATCTTTAGGGATGCTAAGCCCAGCTTCTTTTATAGCATCCATTGCCCCTATAGCCATTATGTCATTTGCAGCCCAAACTGCACGAGGTCTTTCTCCTAAAGAGAGTAGCCTTTTCATAGCATTATAACCACCTTTATATGTAAAGTCACTTTCTATAATCCATTCTTCCTTTAAAGGAATATTGTGAGATTTCAAAAAATGAACGAAATGTCTAAGACGAAGTCTTCCAACTATAGTCCTCTGGTCTCCAGCTATATGGGCTATCTTTCTATAGCCTTTATTCAATAGATAAGCCAACAGAGAACTTATAACAGATGTATCATGCTTTATATGAACAAACTTATAATTTCTAGGGGGTGGATTAAAGAGAACTATAGGGATAGAAAGAGTCTTAAGGAGTTCTAATGTTTCGTCATTATTGAAGAAGTTAAATACAGTAGCCCATCTACCTGTTTCTTCACTAATGTAATTATTCTTTTCTTTTCTAAATCTGGCTTGTCATCTGTATTACAGATAGCAATAGAATAACCATATCTATCTGCCTCATCCTGAGCCCCTCTAGCCACATTCACATAGTAAGGGTTTGCTATATCAGGTACTATTAAGCCAAGAAGCATAGAAGACTTGGTTCTAAGCCCTTTTGCCGCCTCATTAGGGATATAGTTATACTTCTCAGCAAGTTTGATAATTTTTTCTCTTAGCTCATTGCTTATCCTACCAGTATTATTTAATGCCCTAGAAACAGTAGATGGCGAAACCCCAAGTTCTTCTGCAATTTTATATATGGTAACTCGACCTTCTCTTGGCATAGGCTAACTTTTAAGACTATCTATTCAGCCATTTAATTGCCTCTTCTGTCCTTTGAGCTAAGCTAGATACCTTACAGAAATTATACCCAGAGACTCCTGATTCTATCTCGTTGTTTATCGGTTTTATCCATTTCTCAGGAGGTCCTT
>JGI24721J26819_10003067_pt1 | contig 18054 bp, 6 predicted proteins | sample YelNatPaOPGAMG01_FD_26819 | JGI IMG/M metagenome (IMG submission 26819) | reverse complement strand
CTTGACAGGTCTTTTTCGTGATTTTACTGAAAATGAGATGTCTCTTCCGCCGAGGGCTAGATTCATAGCAAGCGCAAGGGCGTGAACTGATTCCGGTTGACCATAGCCGGCTACAACAAGCGGTTTTTTATTTTTTTGGGTAGAAGATTTCAGTAAATCCAACGCGCACTGTTTTATCCACTTTTCCCATTTGCGGGCTGGTTCGGAGTGATTCTGAAGGATTTTAAGAAAATCTTCTCCTAAAAATTTTTTCTCGCGAAGTATTTCAAGCGCAATTGCCGCTGCGATAGAATGAACCATGGATGGTGGGACACATAATCTGTGGTCTGCTACTGCTCCAGTAAGGCTAATCCCTCCCTCCACGCAATAAAGGCGGTTCATCTCGCCGTCATCCGGATTTCTTCCGGCAACGAACTGGTATGCATAAGAAAAAGAATCCTCCTCCGAATCCACAAAATCACAATCCAGTGACAAAATTACATTTGCTGAATCAAACTTCCATCTGCATACAACATCTTCTCCAAAGAAATGAGACAGAATTGCATTCCCGCGGTCAAAATCTATCGCTTCGTATTCATACCAACCGGCATACGGCAATTTATCGAGAATTTTTGATATTAGTTTATATCTCGAAGGCGAACTACTCGCGCCTGTAAGAATGCAAAAACCTTTACCCTTATTTTTTGCTATTTCATCCACTGTTTTTGCAATAAAGTGGTAAATCCCGTCTTTATCGGTTTGCTGGTGATTATTTGTTGTTTTAATCCAATAACTGCCACATCTCAATGGGTCATATAACTCAAACAACAACGCCTGCGTATATCTGTCTGTTCCGCCGCGATAGATCAGGGGATTGCCTTCGATTTTAACAGGGTGATTCTCTATTGTTTTTACAAGAATAGGGATAGCGCTGTGTCTTCGTGGAAATGCTGTGGCAAAATATTTCGGTACGCCATGGATATTGTCTTCCGCGGGTTCAGACATTGCGATTGCCTTATCCTCCGGCTTTCTGCAACCGCAGAAGCCAAACGGCGCAACCGCGAGTGTTCCAGCGGCAATTCTTAAAAAATCTCTCCGCGTTAGTTTATCCATTTTCAGTAATTGTATTTCCTATCTATGACATGACGAGCAATCAGTATTAGCCTTAACGTTCCATTTTTCCGAAAGGTTTTCCGAATTTCCCGTAAAATTTGTTTTTGTAATTTCACTCAATGGAACTATGTATTTTTCAGGGCTTCTGTGACATTCCAGACAGAACTTCATATCCAGTGGTTTTGCCTGATATGTTTTTTCCATATTTGCCACATCCCCATGACAGTGGAAGCAGGCGATTCCACGTCTGGAATGGACTGCATGGCTGAACCATACATAATCCGGCAGTTTATGGATTTTTACGTAAATAATTGGTTGCTGTTTATCCACAGCCATTTTTAAAGGCAGTATCCGTTCATCCTGAGCAAGAACCTGTTTATGACAGTTCATGCATACAGCTGCCTCAGGAAGTCCTGCATACGGGGAATATTCCACTGTGTAATGACAGTAACGGCAGTCAATCCCAAGTTGACCAACGTGGGTTGCATGAGAAAAAGAAATGTTCTGAATCGGTTGATATCCGACAGTAGTATATTCGGGCGAATAATAGTAAAAATAGGCAAATATCACCGTTGAGATTCCAATAACGGCGATTCCGACAATTCCATAAAAAATACGGTCAAGATTCTTCAAAGACATTCACGCCCTTATACATCAAATCGTCGTAATTTTAACGAAAATGTTATTGCCGTTTAACAAAAAAATAAGTGGTTATTAATAAATTGAAATATTTTTGAAAAATGTCAGATTATTAATCAAAATACAGAAACGGTTAATTATCTATAAAACATTTGGCGCGGGATTGAGATTGATAGAAGATTATTTCTGCGCAGCGGTTAACTAAAAAATGTGGGTTTACGGCAAAAATGATTTTTAGTCTGGCGAAAAGGGTCTTAAAAACTGTAAAGCCGACGGCATTGTGGAAATTTTGCTGGAATTTCGGTTTTAAAGGGTTGATTGCGTCCGAGAGGTTCAAGAGAAGAATAAAAAGAGGTGAGTATTTTCCCGCTTATTTGCACATCTCAATTACAAACCAATGTAACCTGCGTTGCAAGGGTTGCTGGGTGGATGTTGACAAGGAAGTTGAGATGATAAGCCCAGAACTATTGAATCGGGTCATCGAAGATAGTAAGCGACATGGGAATCATTTCTTTGGCATTCTTGGTGGTGAACCATTGTTTTATCCTTATTTATTCGAAATTCTGGAAAGGCATAAAGATTGTTATTTCCAGATTTTCACTAATGGTCATCTTGTAACCGAAAAGGTGGCAGGAAGGTTGGCTGAACTGGGGAATGCNACACTTTTGTTCAGTATTGAAGGGGATGAGGAAGAAAGCGACAGGAGACGTGGCGGTGTTGGGGTATATAATAAAAGTCTTGCAGGATTAAAACGGAGTATTCAGGCTGGCTTACTTACGGGAGTAGCAACAAGTTTATGCAGAACAAATTTTGATGACCTGTTAACTGAAGAGTGGCTGGATTACCTGATTGAACTCGGGGTTCATTATGTCTGGTATTACGCATATCGTCCTGTGGGGGCAATGATGTGTCCTGAACTTGCTCTTTCAGCCGCCCAGCAATTGAAAGCAAGGAAATTTATTGTGGAAATGCGTTGCAAAAAGCCGATTCTCATTATTGACGCCTATTATGACCATAAAGGAAGGTCGCTTTGTCCAAGCGCAACCGGAATCAGCCATCATATAAACTGGCGAGGAGAAATCGAGCCATGCCCCGTGATTCAATTTGCCTGTGAGAATATAAAAGACAACGAAAGTATTTATGAATTGATAACGAATTCCGCTTTTCTGAAGGATTACCGGAAAACGGCTTCCTCTGCTTTGAGGGGTTGCATTGTTCTTGAAAGACCGGATTTGTTGAAGGAANTGGTTTTGCGGCATAAAGCGCGCGATACAACAGCCCGACAGACTGTCCTNTCAGAACTGGATAAGATGATTCCAAATTTCAGTCAATGGATGCCCGGATACGAAATCCCGGAAAAGCATTGGCTTTATTATATAGCTAAAAAATTCTGGTTTAACGATTTTGGTGCCTATAAAACGGTGAACCACGATATTCAGGGCAAGAGGGCTGCCATCGAAAGGGCATTAAGTAATCATGATAATAAGGATAAGGCGAAAAAGCCGGGAGAACAAAAAATTGAAATCCTTGGGCGTTAACAAACGTCTGATATTATATGAATGACCGGATAAAAATACCGAAACCGGTATTTACACAAAGGTATCGGGAGCCGATAAAAAGGATACCGCCGACACCATTTGAACGAAATAGGATACTACAATTTGTAAGGCATTATGTTGCAGAGTTTAATCCGACTCCACCNATGCCGCTGGAGCAGGTTTTGACTCANGCCACAAGAATAATAAGTCAATTAGGATGTAATCCGGAGTGGAGGGACTATATTGCAGTTCTGGTGAACAATGAGATGTGGAGGGAAATTCTTGCAGCCGTTCCCTTCGAGAGGAGATTGTTGCTCTTACCAAAGTGCCTGCGGTCTTCTGAGAAATGTCAGGCAGAGTTTGATGAATTCGGACTTTTGTGCCGTCATTGCGGTTTGTGTTCAATATCGGATTTGCAAAGAGAGGCTGAAGAACTCGGTTATGCGGTTTTGGTTGCGGAAGGTTCGGCAGTCGTAACAGAACTGATAAAAGGGGGTAAGATTGACGCTATAATCGGTGTAAGTTGTCTGAATGTCCTTGAAAAGGCTTTTCCTTATATGGAAATGTCTGCAATTCCGGGCATTGCAATTCCACTNTTACAGGATGATTGCAAAGATACAACCGTAGATTTGGACTGGGTCTGGGATTACATTTTTCTGACAAATTCGGACAGGACGCGTAGGCTTGATTTAACCCATTTGCGTAANGAAGTCGAAGATTGGTTCACGCCTGCGTCGCTGGAATTATTGATGGGAGCATGNGAAACAGAAACCGANCTTATAGCGCGAAGATGGCTGTTTAAAGCAGGAAAAAGGTGGAGACCTTTCCTGACTGCTGCAGCATATAAGGCATTGAGCGGCAAGATNTCAGAGGAAATCCCTCAATTTGTCNGTAAAGCAGCGGTTGCTGTGGAGTGTTTTCATAAGGCATCATTGATTCATGACGATATTGAAGACGGGGATTCTTTGCGTTATGGNGANAAGACCCTCCACGAAGAATACGGAATCGCTGTGGCTNTGAATGTCGGGGATTTATTAATCGGGGAAGGATACAGGCTTTTGGCAGAATGCAATGTTTCGGAAATTCAGAGGGCTTTAATGATTTCTGTGGCAAGCAACGGACATCGTGTTTTATGCCGTGGACAAGGTGATGAACTCGACTGGATGCGCGAACCAAGACCAATGACATCAGGACAAGTACTGGAGATATTCCGCCGGAAAACAGCACCGGCTTTTGAAGTCGCTTTAAAGATAGGCGCTATTCTTGCTGGTATTGATGCTTATGAGTCCGTGAGAGATGTTCTGACAAAGTACAGCGAGGCAATTGGCATAGCATATCAGATAAAGGACGACCTTGAGGATTTCGAAAAAGAAGCTCAGGATAATGACCTTCACAGGCTGAGACCTAACCTTATTCTGGCAACAGCCTACGATAGAGCGCTTAACAATGAGACAAAAGCATTGCTCGAATCTATCTGGCACAGACGCCTACCACATGGTTATTCATTTGAAAAGATTAAAGAGATTTATAGGGAATTAAAGGCTGACGAAAGGGCAAGAATCCTGATGGAGACCTTCAAGGAAGAGGCTATTCGTTCATTAAAACCTCTTGATAATCCGGATTTGAAAGGCTTGTTAAGGAGGATAATCGGAAAGATTTTCAACGACGTTCAGATTTGTGGCTGGTGCAGAGAGTTTGAGGAAAGAAACAAAATTATAAACAACGGTTCTCAGGGATAAATTCAAAACCTAAATCCCGAACATTTTTTCTGGATAATTTTATTGTTAACAGGTAATTTTTAAATGAATGAGAGTGAGCAGGATTAAAACTATTATCTTACTTTTGGCGGGGCTGTTTATTCTTGAGGCACTCGGATTTTGCCAAATGTATGTGCCCGCTGATGTCTACACAACAGTAAACGGGTTTCAGGATGACTTTGAGGGAACATCCTTAAAACCCTGGCTGGCAAGTCCAAGGGGTAAATGTTTATTCTGTTAGCAATGGGGTTTTGCGCGTTACCTCCGCTTCAGGCGATCCGAATCATTTGTACTACGCTGGCGCTGTCTATAATAATACCGTTCAGGAGGTATTGATGCGCGTGAGATTTCTGAACTTCGGTACCGGTGACCCTCCGCGTGGTGGTGCCTCGGTTTGTATAGACCCTTCTGCAAATCCAGCAGGTGGTATCAATTTTCATTTCAGAGACAATAACGGACGTGGTCTTGCATTTCTGGATGATAAACGCGCATGGGGACCAGTTTATAGTTTCCCATGGCAGAATAATGTCTGGTACTGGGTAAGATTGCGGCACGAACCAAATGCAGCCTCTCAAGGTGGCGCCTATGACGTTTTTGGAAAAGTGTGGAAAGCAGATGGAACAGTTCCTGAACCTGATAATTGGCAGCTGATGTGGGATTATATCCCTACAAGGTCATCGAGAACGGGCTATGCAGGTATCGCAGCAAGCAGTTCAGGAGGCATTTCGGAGTTTGAGGTTGACTATATACTGATAAAAGCCTCTGGATTACCGCAGATATTTGTATCTCCACAATCCTTTGTTCAGGTGCCTGTAACAATTACGAATCAGCCACAGGATCAGACTGTAGTTGAGTTGATGCCGGCGGTATTCACAGCCGGGGTTTACGGTGTTCCGCAGCCTACTATACAGTGGTATAGAAACGGTCTGCCTATCCCCGGAGCAACAAACGCAGTTTATACAATTCCATCAGTTAAGTGGTCAGATACAGAATCTCTGTTTTATTTTGTGGCAATGAACGTTGTCAGTAATGTGAGCTATTCTGTAACGAGCCGGGTCGCAAAATTAACTGTGCTTCAGGATGAAGAACCTCCTGAAGTCATCGGCATTAGGAGTTTGTCATTAAATGAAGTTGAGATCCTTTTCTCTGAATGGGTAACAGAAGAAAGCGCAACGAATTTGGCAAACTATAGCATTATAAATTCTCAACAAATTCCACACCCGATAGTTTCAGCTACTCTTTTGACTGATGCAAAGCGGGTTCTGCTAAATGTTGCGACTCTTGAAAATGGCGCGACTTATAGAATTTATATAAAGGGTATTCAGGATTGTTCGAGTGAAAATAATGAGATTCCTGACTGGATCGAAGAGGTTTTCACTGCTCCAAACTACATATCTACCAATATTGGCGGCGCACTTCCTGATGGGTCAACTACTATTTCCGAAAACAAATTCGAAATAAGAGGAGGTGGAAGCGGTATCGGCGGAAATGCTGACCAGTTCAGGTTTGTCTATCAGCAGGTAAGCGGAGATTTTGACGTTAGGGTGCGGATATGGGGATTTTCCGCCTCTGATGTCTGGGCAAAAGCAGGTTTGATAGCCAGAGAAACTCTGGATGCAGGAAGCAGATTTGTCGGAACTCTTGCAACACCAACAATGAATGGTGTTTTTATGAGTTGCAGGGCTGTAACAAACGGAAACACAATTTCCACCGGCAGTTTTCCTTTAAATTATCCGGATACATGGTTAAGGCTTCAGCGTTCAGGGAATACATTCAGTGCCTACGCAAGCATTGATGGATCCCGTTGGTCTTTACTCGGGAAGACAAATCTGAATTTAACTTCGAAGGTCTTTCTTGGTTTTGGTGTATCCAGCGCAATTCAGAACGAACTTGCATCTGCGACCTTTAAGGATTTTTCGACAGTGGTAAAACCGCTTGCGCTTTCCGAACCGCCGGGTTTTGAGCCGCTTGGTCAGTGTTCGAGAAGAACTCCACTTGTGATTTCCGAAGTCATGTATAATCCATTTTCGCCCGGCGTTGCAGATTATGAATTTATTGAGATTTATAACTCATCAGCGACCCCGGAAGATATAAGCAATTATCGTCTCGATGGAGATATAAAATATGTGTTTCCTATGGGAACGGTTTTGCAGCCCGGCGGTTTTCTCGTAATAGCCCGGAAACCATCAGATATAATTGCAAAATACGGTATCACAAACGTTGTCGGTCCATACAGTGGTTCGCTGCCAAATAATGGCGGAGTAGTTAGACTGCTTAACCAGTCTGGGGCTGTTATGCTTGAACTGAATTATAAAACCAGATCGCCATGGCCTGTAGCGCCTGACGGAAGCGGACACTCGCTTGTTCTTGCAAAACCGTCGCTTGGATTGAACAATCCAAAGGCATGGACATGGAGCGATAAGGTAGGCGGTTCTCCCGGACGAGCAGAATCATGGTCATATACACCGTTGAAGAACGTGATAATAAACGAGTTTCTCGCCGGTTCTTCAGGGGCTAATGTCGATTTTATAGAACTTTACAATCATAGTAACGAAGCGGTTGATATTTCAGGTTGTTATCTCGCTGATAACAGAAATCCTTTAGCTTCTGACGCACGCAAGTTCAGAATCCCAAATGGTACAATAATACCACCTCGCGGTTATATAACTTTTACTCAAACCCAGATGGGACTTGCGCTTAATAGTGCTGGGGAGGCTATTTTCTTTTGGAATCCGGATTTAACAATGGTCATTGACGCGGTTGATTTCGGCGGACAAGATACTAATGTGTCAACAGGGAGGTATCCGGACGGTGCTGATGAATTCTATCCGTTGCAAACTCCCACTCCGTCTGCCCCGAACAGCCAGATTCTTGTGAGCGATGTAATTATTAACGAGATAATGTATGCTCCAATATCAAGGAACAGCGACGACGAATATGTCGAAATTTACAACCGAGGCACGAATATTGTAGATATAAGTGGCTGGCGGTTTGTCGATGGCATTGATTACACATTTCCGTCGAACACGTTTATCAGACCAGGAGAATATTTTGTAGTCGCCAAAAATGTGACTAACCTGATTGCCAAATATCCGCAATTGAACTCTTCCAATACATTTGGCAACTATACCGGTTCACTGGCTAATAATGGCGAAAGAATAGCCCTAGCGAAATGGCGGGATGTTGTAAGCACAAATCTGTTGGCATCTCCATTTAAAATTACTGGCGCGCACTATCTTGCAAACACGCAACCCCGCGATTTCATTATCCCGACGAATGCAGATTACCTCATCGGGACAAATCGAATTTATATCGTTGTGGACGAGGTAACTTATAATGTCGGTGGGCAATGGGGGAAATGGAGCAAGTTTGGCGGAAGCAGCCTTGAACTTAAAGACCCACATAGCAANAAACGNNTGCCGTCGAACTGGGCAGACAGCGATGAAACACAAAAGGCGGNATGGACNGAATTTTCTGTGACTGGGTTTGTGGACAACGGGACAACGAGCGCCGCAGATCAGTTGCAGGTTCTTTTACAAGGTCCGGGAGAGTGTCTGATTGATAATGTGGAGGTACTGACGTATCAGGGACAAAATTTAGTTCCTAATTCGACTTTCGAAACCGGCTCAAGCGGATGGGTAGCTGAAGGTACTGAGGAAAATTCATCATGGGAATCGACTGAGGGTTATCAGAGCGCTTGTTCGTATCACGTACGGGCAGTTGAACGCGGAGATAATCAGGTAAACCGCATCAGGGTTAACTTAACCACACCATTAAATCCAAATTATCTTGCTACAATTCGTGGCAAGGTTAGATGGCTTAAGGGAGATCCGGAGATTTTATTCAGAATTCGCGGATGCTGGCTTGAGGCTCCGGTCATGATGAATCTTCCGAAAAATTTAGGTACTCCTGGTCTTCCCAACAGCGTCCTTGTTTCAAATGCTCCACCAGCAATCTACGATGTTTCTCATTATCCCGTAACACCACAGGAAATGGAAGACGTGGTTGTAAAAGCAAAGGTTCATGATCCCGATGGCATCTATGCAATACGGTTGTATTACCGTATAGATCCTTCAACAAATTATTTTGTAAAAGACATGAAAGATGACGGCACCGATGGAGACGCTGTGGCTGGCGATGGCGTTTACAGCGCTACCATTCCTGGCCAAACCGCAGGCAGTATGGTTGCGTTTCATATCCGGGCTTCTGATTTGAAAGACCCGCAAAACTGGAGTTTCTATCCAGCAGATACCCCGTCAAGAGAATGCCTCGTATTATTCGGCGATTCCACACCAGCTGGTAATTTTCCGGTTTATAGGCTTTGGATTACGCAGTCTGTTTTTAATAAATGGTCATCCAGACATAAACTTAACAATACCCCATTACCAATTACATTTGTTCTGGGCAATTACAGGGCATTTTATCATGCGGAAGGATTGTTTGCCGGGAGTCCGTACATAGCCCCCGGCTTTGATACTCCATCCGGAAAGCGTTGTGGTTACAGTTTAATATTTCCACCCGATGATAAATTGTATGACGATACAGATTTAGTTCTCGATTGGCCTGGCGGTCATGGTGGTGAAACCACTGCAATTCAGGAGCAAATGGCATACTGGCTGGCGGATAAATTAAACCTCCCGTATAGTTACCGGTATTTTATCCGTCTGAATGTAAACGGCGTAACGGATATGCAAAGGGGCGGAGTGTTCGAAGCTGTATTGCAACCTGGCGGTGAGTATCTTAAACAATGGTATTCCAAAGACACTGACGGCGATTTTTATAAAATCGATAGGGCTTTTGAATTTGATGATTCAGGAAACCGTATTGCCGACCCGATGCCGAGGCTTGAACTTTATATCAGCGCAGACGGAACTAAGAAAACTGCAAAATATCGCTGGATGTGGCTGAAACGGGCTTACGACTTTGCAAATAACTATACTAATCTTTTCCATCTTGTGGATGCGGCAAATGCCACAAGCCCCGAGCCTTACACCACTAAAATGACGCAACTCGCGGATATTGAACAGTGGATGCGGGTTTTTGCTTTTGAGCACATAATTAACAACTTCGACAGTTGGGGACATACCATTGGCAAAAATATGTATGCCTATAAACCTGAACGCGGGAAATGGGTGTTGTATCCGTTTGACCTCGACTGGCTGATGCTCGTAAGTCCGCGAGGTCCCGGCGGATATACTGCAACTACTGGTCCATTGTTCGTTGCCGATGACCCCACCGTTGTAAAAATGTATAATCATCCGCCGTTCCGCAGGGCATACTTACGCGCCGTTTTAGATGCCGTTGATGGTCCATTGAAAAATTCGGTTGCCGACTCTGTGATGGATAATAAATATCGAGCCCTTGTGGCTAATGGTATCACAATGTGCGATGGTTCGACATTAACCGACCCGTCTGCTTTAAAAACATGGTTCAATGACAGACGCGGTTATTTAGTCGCAACTTTGAATTCGAACGCATGTCCTTTCGCTATTAATTTGCAGACTAATTTGTTTAGCATTGAAACAAATCTCCTTGTATTAACCGGAACCGCTCCCATTAGTGTGACAAAGATAATTGTTAATGGGACGGAATGTTCTGTTAAGTGGACATCTCTTACAAACTGGGTAGCGTATTACCCGTTAAAAGACCAGACAAACAACCTGTTGATTTCCGCTTATAACCACCGCGGCGAACTGGTTCTGGATTCTGTCACAAATATAACTGTCTTTTTGAGTACTCCGCCACCTGAACCAAAGGTTGTAATAAATGAGATAATGTATAATCCGATTGTCCCGGGAGCTTCATTCGTGGAGTTATATAATCCGTCTCCGTCTTTAACAGTTGACCTCTCGGATTGGCGTTTATTGGGATTAAACTACAAATTCCCTCAAGGCACAATTTTATTACCAAAATCTTACCTTGTCCTCGCTAAGAGCAGATATGATATGGCTAATGCGTACGGGACAAATGTGGTTGTTTATGATGAATTCGACGGGACATTAAAAAATGAAGGAGAAGTTCTTACCTTGGTCAGACCGGGTGTGTCGGGAGATATTATTGTTGACAGGGTTAAATATGAACCTACGCTTCCATGGTCTGAAAAGGCAAATGGCTATGGGTATTCGCTCCAACTGATTGATCCTACAAACGATACTTCACGGGTTGCAAACTGGTCGGATGGGGATGACTGGCGGTTTTTCTCATATACAGGTTCGCTTGGCCCTACTACAAAACGACTTTTATTGTATCCCGACGCTGCTGGTGAACTCTACATTGATGAAATTAAACTTGTTGCGGGCACAACGCCGGAAGTTGGTGATAATCTTATTCAGGGAGGGGATTTTGAGGGCGCTTTCACGACAAACCAGGGTGGATTCTGGGGAATCTACGGAACTGCCGGACTGCAGACCGATATTTCCACAAATTACAGCAAAAGAGGCAATTCATCTCTCCGTATATTCTTCACATCGGCAGGTGGTCCTACACAATATATTTTCCAGGACACACTTGTCTCCTCCAACGGCACCTATACATTGAGTTTTTGGTATCGTTCATCTACCAACATTAGTAAATTAACAGCAAGGTTTAGCAGTGTCTTTAGACCAGAAATAAGCGTATCCCCGGTTTATTGCACACCTGGAACAGCCAACTCAATTGCTTTCCCGATGCCGACGTTGCCGCCCGTTTGGTTAAATGAAGTACAGGCAGAAAATCGCAAAGGCATAGTGGATAATTATGGAGAATGCGAACCGTGGATTGAATTATATAACAGCGGTACAAATAGTGTGGATATATCAGGCTGGGCTTTATCCGATGATTACAACAATCTCGCGAAATGGATTTTCCCTGAAGGAACTGTGATCAACGCTGGTGCTTATCTTATTGTCTGGTGCGATGGCGAGCCGGATGAAACGACGCCGGGAAATTATCATACAAACTTCCGATTGTCACCAACCAACGGCTCAGTTGTTTTATCACTTAAAATTGATGGTAAATATAAAGCCCTTGATTACCTGAATTATAAACTTTTGTTGGCAGATTACAGTTATGGTAATAAACAAGATGGTCAGCCTTTCTTCAGACAAAAATTTTCAAGTCCAACCCCCGGCGCGCCAAACATTTCGGCTGGAGATATCCCGCCGATTAAGATTAATGAATTGATGGCTGATAATGATGGTCTTGTAAATGATTTGGTAAACGGAGGGTTTCCTGATTGGTTCGAGCTTTATAATACCGGACCCGACCTTATAGACCTAAGCGGATATTTCTTGTCTGACGACCCTGAAGATAAATTCAAATTCGAGATTCCCGACGGATATTTGATTAAACCTTTTGGTTTCATGGTTGTGTGGGCGGATAATTCACCAGGTAAAAACAATCCTGCAAAAGACCCTTGTCTGCACGTCAACTTTGGCTTAAACCGTAATGGCGAATCTGTTGCACTTTATACACCAGATGGTTCACTTGTTGATATTTTCACATTCGATGCCATCGGAAGAAATGTGATTCTTGGAAGATATCCTGATGGGGCTTCAAACACCTATAAATTAATACAGCCGACTCCTGGCAGCACTAATGCCTTGCCAATGATCCAGACTAATTATCCGCCAATTATTACCGTTTCTCCGGAATATTATGTAGCGCCGGGTGGATTACTGAGATTTATAATTCAGGCTACGGATATTGATATCCCGCAGCAATTCATCACTTTCAGTATTTCGAATGCGCCTGTAGGGGCTTCGCTAAATCCTAATACCGGCGAGTTTATCTGGCTGGTGCCAACAAATTATCCTCTTTCTACAAATATTATAACTGTTTTTGCCACTGATGATGGTATACCACCACAGACATCGCAGGTAACATTCAGAATAATTGTTGCATCGGAGAACCATCCTCCGGTTATCGAGCAGGTCAACAATCTGACTGTAGATGAAGGAACAAAAGTTGATCTACTTATCCGTGCAACCGATCCTGATGCAGGTCAGGTGCTCACTTATTATTTAGACCAGGCGCCACAAGGGGCTTATATAAATCCAAATACTGGGCGTTTTGAATGGACTCCCACCGAATTACAAGGACCGGGGGTTTATTCAATCACTGTCCGCGTTACTGACAACGGCGTTCCACCGGCAAGTTCGACGATGACCTTTATCATCTATGTGAATGAAGTCAATCAACCTCCGATAATTTTGCCTGTTGCGCGACAATATTTATATCATGGTGAANTGATGAACTTGCAGATAGTTGCCAGTGATAGCGATGTGCCAATTCAAAAATTAACTTACACGATTCAGGNCAATGCGCCTTCAGGTATGATTATTAACCAGACAAATGGTATTATAAGTTGGATACCGTCAGCCGAAAATTCTNGTACTAATTTTGTTACAATCAAAGTTACAGATGATGGAAGCCCGTCATTAAGTGCAACACAGACAATAGAAATTGTGGTCATTGCGCCTCCGAAACTTGAATATTCANTTGTCGGGACAAACAAAAATTTAATGACGTTAAGTTTTGATAGTTTAAGTGGCAAACAATATCAGTTTCTTTACAGTGATTCAATCGGTCTGAACTGGACAAATTTGGGAATGGTTTTGACAGGTAACGGCAGCAGATTAAGTATCACAAACTCAATTAATTCTCCACGACAAAGATTCTTCAGACTCATGATTAAAAATTGAGTTCACGGATAATTTTTTGCATCCTTAAAATAGCTTATCCGGTCGTTGAACATGGTATAACCAATATCCCCCGAAATGGGGACTGGTTAAACTTGTGTGATAGTTTTATATTTTAACCAGATTTTGACGGAATTGTGTTGTGTGTGGTGTGGATGGCAGCCGTTCAATTTCAGAAGAGGGTCGGTGTGAAGCCGACCCTTAATTTTTTATAAACAAAAAACTTTCCAATTTTTAAACTTTTATTAGGATAAATCTCATGAAAAAAATTTATCTTGCAACAATTGCAGTGTTTTTAGGTATTGCGTTCGCGGCAGTTTCGCAGGAAGTAAAGAAGATTCATGCGCTCATTATTGTTGGCGGGCATGATTTTCAGACCAACCAGTTTTATCAGATTTTCAGGGATAATCCCGATATAACGTTCGAGGTCGCTGAACACCCAAATGCCCTGAAACTTCTGAAACCCGAAACCGCATCAAAATTCGATGTAATTATCCTGTACGATTTATGGCAAAAAATAACTGATGAAGATAAAGAGAATTTCATAAAATTCCTGGAAAGCGGCAAAGGACTTGTTGTTCTGCATCATGCTATTGCTAACTACCAACAATGGCCTGAATATGAGAAGATAATAGGAGGAAGATATTATTTACAGAAAACTATGGTCAATGGTGTAGAAAAACCACGCTCGATTTATAAACACGGGGTTAAATATCAGGTAAAAATTGCCGACGACAAACATCCGATAACACAGGGACTTCAGGATTTTACAATCATAGATGAAACGTACAACCTTTATGATGTTAGCCCGGATAGTCACATCCTTTTAACAACTGATGAACCTACAAGTCATAAATACATAGGTTGGACGCATAATTATAAAAACGCCAGAATCGTTTATATTCAACTTGGGCATGACCGCTTTGCCTACGAGAACAAAAATTACAGAAACCTTATTTCACGTTCGATTTTGTGGGTCTGTAAAAGAATAAACTGATTTCATTTAATTGTTCACGATCAGATTTATAGATTTTAAATTTTTAAATTTCATCTCCCTGTTTTTCACCAATGACGATTCCATTTAAATTGGTTGTTACGGATTTTGATGGGACAATTTTTCAGGAGTTCGAAAATCCGCCAATCCCTTTACCTTTTCAGGAGAAAATATTTGAATTAAGGCAGAATGGCGTCAAATGGGTAATAAACACCGGACGCGATTTAACAGGTGTTCTTGAACTGTTAGCCCGTTCGCATTCTAAGGTTTACCCTGACTACATTGTGGCTGTTGAAAGAGAAATCTACATGCGTGTTCACGAGAATTATGAACCGGCAAGGGAATGGAATGATATTTGTAAAATCAAACATGAAAAATTGTTTAGGAAGGTAAAACCGCATTTGGATGAATTGACAGCATTTATTAACAGGAATTTTTCCGCAAGGCTTTATTCTGACCCGTATTCTCCCTTGTGTATCATAGCGGAAAATAATGGTGTAATGGATAAAATCTGCGGATATTTGAATGAATTTTGCAAAAGTATTCCAAACCTTGCAGTAATGCGAAACGACGTATACGCAAGATTTTGTCATAAAGATTTTAACAAGGGAACTGCTACAAAAGAAATTACGCATTTATTAAATTTATCGCCAGAAGACGTTTTCGCAGCGGGCGACCATTTGAATGACCTCGATATGCTCGATAAAAGTGTTGCAAAATATTTGGCTGCGCCTGTCAACGCATTGGAACCTGTAAAAATTCAGGTTCTGAACAATGGCGGATATGTGAGTCAACAGCCTGCAGGTTTGGGTGTTCTGAATGCGATTGAATATTTTCTGAAACAATAGCGTATCATTTAAATTTGCTTAAATTCTTACAAAAAGATTACGTATTTTAATTGACAGGATTTATTTTATTTCATAGAATTCCTAGAAAAGTCGCAGTAAGTCAGCTTTGGCTTGATTTGCTTATGCCCATTTTTGGGAATGAATCGCACAACCAGGCAAATTAACGAGACTGAGAATATGAAAACAAACAACATTGTCCGGCCATTTGGTATAATAATCGGTTGCTTCTTTGCTGCGTTGAGTATGATGGCTCAACAAACCCCGATTATAACAACTCAACCTCAAAGTTTAAGCGTTTATGAGACTCAACCAGCTGTCTTCTCAGTGGTTGCAACAGGAGCACAACCGCTTACTTACCAGTGGTATTTTAACGGGGCTGAAATAGATTATGCCACAAATTCAAGTTACTCGATTACTCTATGCAGACCCTCAAATGCCGGGAGTTACTATGTTGTCGTAGCAAATTCTTACGGTTATACCACAAGCCAGGTAGTAACCCTTTCGGTAACACCAATTCCTAATTGTCAGCCTTCTGATTATTCAGTAGGAAGTGTGGCATTTAACACCCGGTTGACAGGCATCGTAAATGCCCGTGTGTACGATTCTGACGGAGTTACGCCTATATCAGGTTATAGTTATTCGGCGCAATTGTACGGAGGACCAGCCGGAACGCCTGAGAATCTGTTACAGCCCGCGTGTCCCATGACAGTTTTCAGAACCGGGACTGGCGCAGGCTACGTGGTGCCTACGGAGGTCTATATCCCGGGCGTAAGACCTGGCGAAGCTGCCACAATTCAGATGAGAGTTTGGTACAATCAGAACACAACAATTCAGTCTTACGAAGATGCCCTTGCGTTAAAGGTAAAGACGGGAAAATCAGGGTTAATAACAATTAATGGACTTGGTGGTGATACAGGCTCAGGATTGCCACCAATTTTCCCTCCATTTCTGACCAATCTTACAGGGTTTATTATTGGCATTGCACCTTACATCGTTCAACAACCAACCAGTAAGGTTGTTGGTCTTGGTTCGGAAGTAATTCTTACCGTGGTAGCACAGGGTGAACCTGCTCCTTCATATCAATGGAGGAAAAATGGTGTTGAAATCCCCGGTGCCACAAGCGCCTCACTTGTAATCCAATCTGTACAGGAAGCGGATGCCGGCACTTACGATGTAGTTGTTGTAAACCAGATGGGCAGTGTTACAAGCCAGGTTGCAACGGTTTCAATTCTCCTCCCTCCTCAGATTGTTACCGGATTGCAGAATTTATTAGTTAATGAAGGGGAAACTGCGGTATTTCATGTTGTTGCAACCGGACCAGAACCGATTAGTTATTTTTGGAGAAAAGACGGCGACGACATTCCAGGTGCTAATTCTCCGGATTTAGCGATTGAAAATGCACAAGAGATTAACCAGGGCGTTTATACCGTAATAGTTTCGAATATTGCCGGGGTTGTTACAAGTTCTGCCACACTGACAGTAAATCAGCGACCAATTGCGAATTCAGGATCATTTGAATTATCCAAAAATACTTCAAAGAACATCGTTCTCACTGGTTCGGATCCTGATGGTGACACAATAACATTTGAAATTGTATCCGTACCTAACCACGGCACATTGACTGGTAATCCACCAAATCTTGTTTATACTCCTGCGCAGGATTATACAGGCGAAGACTCGTTCACATTTACAGTAAGTGATGGTAGGTTAACCTCTCAACCTGCAATAATTAGTATTAATGTAAAAGGGGTTATTACAAATCGTCCACCTGTGGCACTCGACCTCAGTGTTACCAATGGTGAGGATATGCCACTTGTGATTGAACTCCCAGCAACTGATCCTGAAAACGACATTTTAACATACATGCTGGTTTCCTTAACTACGAACGGTTCACTCACATTGCTCTCGAATAATGTTGTTTTGTATCAACCAAATACAAATTTCTTTGGCGAAGATTCATTCACCTTCGCCGTTTCGGATGCTGAGTTTACTTCCACAGTTGCAACTGTTTCAATAACCATAACAAATGTTTACGATCCATTTACATTTTCTGAGATTACTTCTGCAGTAGTAGAAGATTCTACCACTGCGTTGAATATCGATGTTTCCTCTTATTCAGTAAGTCCGGATGGTGCATCACTGCAATTTGGTTTAGTCTCTGACAAATCACTTCGAGGTGGAAGTGTCTCAATTTTGAATGGAAGAATACAATATATACCTGCTCCGGACTTTAATGGAACCGATATAATCGAATATACAATTTCTGATGGAGTGACAACGGTTACAAACCGCATCACAGTTGTGGTCAGTCCAGTTAACGACGTTCGTCCGTATACATTCAATCAGGCGGTTAATTATCCTGCTGGCGGTTCACCGGTTGGTGTTGCAATCGCAGACTTCCGGAAAGACGCTAAGTTAGACATTGCCGTTGTCAATGAAGTTGAAGGCGGCGGTAATGTTGCGATGCTGATTGGTGATGGCAAAGGCAACTTTGCATTAGACACCAAT
>JGI24721J26819_10003049_pt1 | contig 18102 bp, 15 predicted proteins | sample YelNatPaOPGAMG01_FD_26819 | JGI IMG/M metagenome (IMG submission 26819) | reverse complement strand
TAATTTTTATTTGAACAATCCTACCCTTCCCCTTTTAAATTCAAATTTTTATCTCTTTATTAAAACCCGCCAACCCGGGTATAAAAGAGGAACATCCTTCAGATACCGTTCGTAGTCCTTCTTCAGATACTCCCTTAACCCCCTATCCTCAAATTCTGCCTCTTTTTTTATCAAATAAAAGCCGGGCAACAAAAGAAGAATCCCCAAAAATGAAGAAAAAACCAAAGGCAAAGAAACAAGTTGGATTGCAGTTGCCAGATACCGGGGATGTCTGGAAAATCTAAACAACCCCTTTTTTATTAACCTGCCTACCGGATAGGCGATAAATAGAAATAAAGTAAGAAGGCGAAATAATATCCCAAAAAGGAAAAGACCCAGACCAAAGAAGTTAATATAAGGATAAAGGAATTTAATCTGCCCCCTTCCCCACCAACCATAATCGAAAATTAAGAATACCAGATAAGGATAAAAATATAAAGAAAAAAGACTCTTGAAGAAAGAAGAAAAAGGAAGAACCCCAGATTGGAAAAATGGGGACGAAAAGTAATACTCAATTATCAACCAGAAAGAAAAAGATTGGAAGAAAAAGATTGGAATTGCAGACCTTTCGGGAAGGGCATCGGTAAAAAAATTCTTCGGAAAATGATAGAAGTAAATGAAGAGAAAAATACACCATAAGACTCTTACCGGCTTAAAATTCCGGGTAAAACCAGGCATCTTCTATTTCTCCCTTAGATACGCCAACGTTAACTCAAAAAGGGAATAAGGTAAATAGGAAACACGCCTGCAAACCCCGCCTTCTCGCCAAAAGAGATCCTCCGTCATAATTACCCGCTGAGAACCCTTCTTCCCTTTCCCTTTTTTGGGAAAGATTAGATACCTTTTGTCCCTAAACCGCCTTTCAATATCTTCCCGGCTCACCTCCCCCGCAACCAAAAAACCTTTCTCTCCCAAACCTTCCCAAATATCCCGAAGACTTAATCGCCCCTTTTTCCACCCTTTAAGGAAAATTGGCTTCTCGGTAATAAAAAGTTCCGCACCCTCTTTCCGGCAAAGAAATTCAACTAAATTATCCTCTAACTTCTCTCGGGAAAGATCTCTCATAATCGTTACCCCTTCCCGGTTAAGAAAACCCTCTACCCTCCTTTCCCAGGAGGAGATACTCTCCGCCAACTCTTCATCCTCTAAGGAGAGGGGAATACCTTCTGGTTTCACCTGAAGATTATTGTCCTCAAGGAATACCCGATAGCAAATTAGCGAATCCCTTTTCGCGTGCTCAAGAAAAAAAACGGGAGGAGAATAAGGAAGAGTGAAGAAAGTATCAATAATACAGCCGATTAATTGGGTTTTCTCTTTCAAGAAGAAAGACCACTTCCTCAAAAAAATTTCTCTCTCTTCGCAATAATAATCATCCCATTGATCAGTCAGTTTGAGGAGGCTCGCCAAAAGTGTTATCCTTTTGCCGTTGAGAGACTTATTAAGAACCGGATGGAAGAGGGCACGCTTTAACTCACCTCCTTTTTCTCTTCTAAATAAATTAGAGGCGAGGAAAAAGAATTGGCTGGAATCAAAAATCTCCCGACCCACCTTTTGGTAAATCGGCAAAAAGTCTTCCTTCACAACCACGCCGTCAATCCCAATGCCACTTAAAATTCTGCTGAGAGAAAAAAGAAACGACCCTTCCCCCAAATAGAGAAAATCACCCCGAAAGACTTTACTATCTAAAATAGCAATTAATGGTCCTTCCTTTTCTAAGTTTCTTTTCGCATAGAGAAATTTGGGTAAATCCCGATAAGAAAGATTGGCACCATAGAGAATATTAAAAGAGAAGATAACCGGTTTTTCCTGCTGCGCCTTCTTCGGAAGGCAAAATGAAAAAAGGAGAAGGGAAAATACGAAAATGGGAAGGAAAGAAAGAAACTTTTCTTTGCCGGATTTTCTTTCTGGCATCCCTCGCATTATACCTATTTAATTGTGGGAGTCAATATTGTGTTCGGATTAATATCCACTTCTATCTCCTCCCCATTTCCGAATAGTTCTTCTTTCTTCAATATCTGATAAAGCCTCAATCCTCCTTTCAATTTCAAAACAATAGTAGATAAATGTCTTCCCCGTTTTCTCTGGGACGATTTGATTGGAGGAAAAATCTTTACCTCCTCTCGGTAAGGGGCAATTTTCTTCCTTAATTCCTCATATTTCTTCGTTACCAATTCCTCTCCTCCGTAGATTCGTAGAGTAACAACAGAAAAAAAAGGGGGAAAAGCCAACCCTTCCCTTTCCTTCAACAACCGGCGAAAAAAATGGGGCAGGTTAAAGAGATTAGATAAAATCGGATGCCTGGGGGTTTTAGTTTGAATGATGAGAAAACCACCCTTCTTTATCTTGCCGATGAATTTCTGAATAATTTGCCAGGCTCGTTCCTCGGTGCGAAAATCGGGAAAAGAAAGTAATTGCTCAAAAGAGATAATCGCCCCCAAGTCTATCCCATCATCCGGAAACCGATTCAAACCGAAAGCGGAACCCAAGAAGATACCCTTCTTTTCATCCACGATTTTTGCTAATCGGGGGAAACTCATCTTCAATTCCCGCTCCACCCTTTCGATGCCAATCCCCTTAAAGAGGAAATTAATCCCTTGACAATTCGGACATTCATCAAAAACCCTCTCCTTCTTCTGGCAAATATGGCAGGAGAAGAGAAGTTCCTTCTGGTGATAGAAAAAGGGGAAACCGCATTCCCCACACCGGGGGATAAAACCGCAATCCGCACAGATAATATAGCGGGAAAACCCCTGGCGCTGATTGAGAAGATAAAACACCTCACCTTCTCGGTACCGAGCAAGAAATTTCCTTAAGGGATTAGTTAAAACCCTGTTTTCTTCTCCAAAATCGGCAATTATTATTTTCACATCCTTCTTTCTAAATCCACCATAAAACTTATATCTTCCCCTCAGACAAAAGTAAAAAGACTCAAGAGACGGCGTATAAGAAAAGAGAGTAACAGGAATCTTTTCGAACCTTCCTCTCATCAGGGCGCAATCCCGGGCTTGATAATGAAAATGCCTTTTCTCTTCCTTATAAAGGGAACTCGCCTCATCCTCAACCAATATCTCTCTCAGAGCAGGAATTGGCAGGAAGACCGCTTGCTTTGTGCCGATTACTACTCGGTATTCCCCCTTTTTTATTCCGGACCAAAGTCTTACCAGCTCGCTTCTCTTCCGTTTGGAATGGTAAAATACAATCCCTTCTATCTTTTCCTTTAACCGAGCAAACACCCTTTCTGCCGAAATCATTTCCGGGAAGAGGTAGAGAATGCACCCTTCACCCTTCGCCACCTTCTGAGTAATGAGTCTCATCTTCTCTTCCTCATTTTTACCCGTCAGAAGGATAACGGCAAAATTTGGCGCGGATGGAGTCGACCAGAGAGTTTTTGCCGGTTGGGCGGAACGGTTCTCTCCGAGCAAATTCTCAATCGTGCGTCTCATTCTTTTAATTCCGGGAAAAGCCAGGGTCAACACTTCACCCGGATAAACAAAATAATACTTACTCACAAAGTTATAAAATTGCAAGAGTTTAACCGGAAAAAATTCCGGGAAAAGAATCCTACTAATCGTTTTAACCTCCCGCTCCGGAGGCATCGTTTCTTTTTCCCAGACAATTCCCAGCCATTTCTCCTTCCGCAATTCCACCGCCACCAAGGAACCGAGTCTCATTTCGTCGGGGGAGAAATAAGTAAGAGGTGGAATTCTCAATCCCAATATTGCCACCTTATAAAGCATCTTCTAATATCTAACCCGGAATTGATATTTTACGATATATTTCCCATCTCCGGTCTTTTCCGCACTGATCAGGTGTTTTTGCGTCAAATAATACTCCGCCTTATACTCATCCCGCTCCTTTTCTCCAATAAGGGCAGAATAGGTGAGGTAAAAATTCCGAGCGAGGTATTTACCCACAGTAATCTTCGCCCCTCTCTCCGGCAAGCCCTGATCAAAAGAGAGGTAATCTAAGGAAAGATAAGTCCGGATCTTCTTTGCTGCACTCCTTTCAAAATAGGAAAGAATCCTCTCCGAAAGAACCGAATAGAAAAACTCCCTTTCCGAAATAGATTTTAAGTCTGCGGGTGAAACGTTCAAGGTGAGATAGGTAATAATATCATTTTCCGACAAAAGGGGTGGTTCGGAAAGTAATTTAAACTCCGGTTGCGAAAGGGTCCCCTCCAATAAAAAGATTATCTGGAATCTTTGGGAAGGATTATCCCCAACCTTTATCGGCTTCGTTTCCAATTCGGCTCGAAAAGAAAGTTTTGGGTCAATCTCAGAGATGTTATCAAAAATAATCCTTCCTTCTTTTATCTGTAAGGTGCGGTCAAGGTAATAAAGTTGTCCCCTTTTTGTTACGAATTCACCCGTCAAAATCATTTCCTTCTTTTCCTTCTTTGCCCTCAAGTCGATTCCCAACTCTAAATCCGCATTCTGATTTCTAAACCATATCCCCCGGCTTCCCTCAATCTTGAAGTCAAAATCTACTTCTCCACCTGTCCCACGGGAAACTTTTCTTCCGAAGGGAACATTTATTAAACCCTCATTCACCAAAAGATGCCCCGAAAGATAAAGGGGTAAAGAGGGAGTCCAATCAATTAGAACTTTACCGGCAAAGATTCCGAAAACCCCCGGTTGAAAACTTATCGGTACCGCATCAAGTTCAACTTCATAATGAAGCGTGTCAATTTTGGTAAGGTCTTTGAGGGCAAGAAAACCGTTCCCTCTTACCTCCCCTTTATCAACCATTCCTCTTCCTTCCAGAAGAATAATCTCATTTTGCGAAAGAGAAAGTTCGGCGGCGAAATCATTTATCGTCACTCCGAGGGCCGGAAGAAATAATTTCCCTTTATTAACCCGGACCCGACCGGTAAAAATTGGTTGGCGGTTGTTACCCTGCAAATGAACCTTACCCGAAACCTCCCCCTCTTCCAGAGATAAGGTCTTCCTCAGAAAGAAAAAGACCCAGGGACCCGGGTTATTAAGGGTAGCGGAGATATCCCAATTCTCTATCTTACCATCCGAAAAGGTGAGATATCCAGAAAGGCAAGACCTTTTCCCTTGTCTGGTAAAGGATAGTTCCTCAATTACCAATTCGCTTGGTTTCCCAGGATAGAATATCGCGCCGTGCCATTCGATTTCGCTCTTAAACTCTTTGATATCTATCTTCTCTTTGGGGAAGACAAATTCCTCCGCCGTCAAACTTAGGGTTAAAACCGTGTCCAAAGTCAAAGCACCCTGAATGGTGCCTCTTACCTCATCATCTTTAATCAATTTATTGATGGGTAAATCGGTAATCAATAACCGGCCGAATGGATTCTTTCCTCGGGGAAAGCCCAAATCCCCTTTTAGTTTACCGCCGGCGAGATTAAATTCCAAACCCCTCAAAAACAGGGAATCGCCCATCCGGTCAATCAAAAAATCCCGGAGATTAAAAATGGAATCCGCACCAAAACGGAGGAAAAATTTATTAACCAGGAGGGAAAAATTGGGAGGAGAAAATCTCTCTAAGATTAAATTAGCTAAAAGGGCAATTCCCTTTTCCTTAAAGAGCGATAAGTTCATCTCTTTTTCTCTCCAGAAAAACGAAAGGGAATCAAAGGCAATCTTTCCCCAAGAAATCCCCTTCCCTTTCGCTCTTCCCACTCCTGCCAGTTTCTGGAGATGGGAGAGGTCAAAAGCAAGAGAGCAGGAATTGACCTTTAACCCCACCCCGGAGAAAGAAGTGAGCCATACCGAGCCTTTAAGGGCTAAGGAGTCAAAATTACCTTTCATTATCACCGAACCATCAATCTTCGTTGAAAACTCTTTAAGGAAGCCTTTCATCCTTATCCCTTTCGGCAATTGGAAATTTTCTGCGCGTAAAGAGAGCGCAATTTCCCTCTTTCCTATCTCACCGGTGAAAAAGATATTTCCCTCTCCTCCCCCAATTTTCCCTTCTTTTATTATTATTTTTTTTCCTCTTTCCAATGGGTTCTCAATTCGCCCGGCAACCTGAAAAGACTTTCCATTTAAATCCGCAATTTGACCGGAAGTAGCAAAACCAACCTCCCTTCTCCCTTTCCCCCTAATCGCCAATTCAAGAGAAAGTTTTTGCCCCGGGACGCCAAAATTCCCCAAATCAAAATCGAGAAAGGAGAAATAAAGATTATAGGTAGTATCGGAAAAGAGAGAACCCTCACTTCTTATTGCGCCAAATCGGGAAGAGAGAATTTTTGCCCGGTAAGAAAGTGCTCTCTCTTGAAAACTTAAAGCGAGGCTACAAGGTCCAAAGGTGTACTCCTTAAATCGAAGAGATTCAAAGGAAATTGTTAAAACCCCATTAATTTTGGGAATCCCCAAGAGTTCTCTCTCCCGAAGGGAGAAGGTCCCTTTTCCCGTTAAATACCCCTTTCCTGCCCAATTCTTTAATTCTTCATTAATCAAAAAAGAGAGGGAGGCAACAGCAAACTCCCCTTTTTGCCACTGGAGGTCATAATCAAGATAGAAATTGACCTCCCCTTGCCTTGTGGTCAATTTTCCTTGCCTGATAACCAACCGTCCCGAATCAAAGATTACCTCCCCAGCAAAATCAAAAAATCCCAGGCGGAAAAAGGGAAAGAGTGTTCCTTTTTGGATCAAGGTCTTATGAATTTTTAAGGAAAAAGGAAAGACCCGGGAACGAGAAATTTGGGGTGAAGTTATTTCCGGCGGTGTGCCTTTTGAAGGAGGAAAGAATAATCCGGGCTCTTCCAGAGAAAGAAGATAAATCTCCTTTTCTTTTCGCCAGAGAAGGGATGGTGGATAACGGGCGGAAAGTAATTGGGCGGTGAAGAGAAGCCCATTCGGAAAAGATACCCTTAAATCCGAGACGGTGAGATTAGTAAAGATGTTTCCTTTGATATTGGAAAACTGAACCTCAATCCCGGCGCGGTGCGCCAATTTTCCAATTACCCAGCGGAAGATTGCCCGACGGCAGAGAAAAAGGGCAATAATGAGGATGAAAAATCCGGAAAAGAGAAGAAATAAAATCCGTTTAATCCTTCTCATCTAAAAGATATTTCCGAGTCCAAAATTTATCTTCCACCAATTCTTTTGGGCAAACCTTTTTGGCACAACCGCATAATCCAGGCGCAAAGGTCCAACAGGCGATAGAACCCGTAAGCCGACCCCAAAATCATAGCCCAACTTTCCGTCAGACATCTCCGTCACCCCCGAGTCGAAAAATAAGACTCCGCTCAAGATCTTTTTAATGGGAAATCTCATCTCCCAGTTAAAAAGCACCATCATCTCCCCTGACAATGATTTCTCATCATATCCCCGAAGAGTCGTCATCCCTCCCAAAAAGAACTTCTCGTAATCCGGAACCGCTTTTGTTCGCCCATAAGGTTTAATGAAACCGACGCCCAAGCGGAATCCCTGAGTGAATAAAAATTGGCAAAAAAGACGAACCTCCTGGGAGAAACGATAGAAATCAGAAGTTCCACCTAAAAAACTTCCGGCATATTCCACCGAGGAGAAGGAGTAAACTCCGGAATTCGGGGAGAAGAAGTCGTCTCGGGTATCATAGAAGAGATTCAGATTCAGAGAATTGGTAATTGTTCTTACCGAATCCCTTTCGCCCCAGAGTCGTCGGTACTTATTAAAAAGATGGGAAACGAGATTGGGAGTGAAATCGTAATAAAAACCGCCTTCCTCCTTCAACTCCCAAATTCTCTCTTCCCGATTTTTATCAACATCCAGGGAGAGATAAGGTCGGAAAAAGAAATTTATCTTCGTATAAGAGATATAGGGAACTCGGTAATCACCAGTCAATCCTGCCTTATAACTCCCGCGCCAATCGGGATTCAATTCCAGAGAGATTTTCAGGTTATGGGCTTTCCGAAAAAAATTGAGGTGCTGCCAGGTGAAGGAGTGATAAGTTCTTCGGGGTGGTGAGGCATAGCCAAGACCAAATTCAAATATTCTCTCCTTCAACTCTTGACAATCGAACCTCACCAATAAACTCTCCCTCTTCTTTTCCTCATCAACGGGGCTGACCTTAAAATAGATGCCACCGAAAAGATTAGTGCCGTAGAGTTTTCGAGCGGCTTCGTAAAGTCTTTTCTTCGAGTAGCGCTCGCCGGGCTTCAATTCCGTGGTCCGGAGGGCATCTTTCAGTCGGACCCTTTGCAAACCAAAAAACCTTATCTCCTTCAAATAGGCGAGCGGTCCTTCGGCGACCGAAACGAGGAGATTCATCTTCTCCGGACTTAAAAAGGTCGTCTCAATTGATACATCAACATAGTAATATCCGAGATTGACGTAATAATCCCGCAACCTTTCTTCCAATTTCTCAATCTCCGCTTCGGAATAGAATTTAGGGCGACTCTTCTCTAATATCTTCGTCCCACCTTTATCCTTTTGCTTTAAGAAGGCGATTGACTCAATCCTACATCTCACACCCTCTTCAATCAGGAAGGTAAGAACGAGTCCCTTCCTTCCCTTTGTTGTTTTACCAAAGATGCGGGCGGAAAAAAATCCGTTCTTTTTATAAAATTCGGAAAGGGAATTTATATCCTCCTGCCAATCCTCCTCGGAAAACCTCCTCCCTTTTTGGCTAATTATCAGTTGGGAGAGAATTTGGGACTTAATCCCTCTATTCCCCTGAAACACTACCTTTTCAATTACCTCTCCTTCTCCCGAGGCGAGCAAAAGAGAAAGGATTAAGAAAAGATTGCGCCATTTCATCCAATTGATTATACCCCTTATTCAATGCCCGTCAAGAGAATTGAATATCCGGAGAATTATTATAACCCTCTGGATTATAAACCTTTTGAACCAAAAAAATTTACCTTTCTCTCAGTTGGTTAGATTCGGAAAAGACCCGGGCTTCTTCACGATTAGGCATCAAGATACTCAAAACCAACCCATATAACCGGGGCGAACCGGTTTTCTTGGTGTTAATGACCAACTCACTCCACCGTCTGTGCTTCTCATCACATAGCCATTACCGCAGGAGACCCAAGCCTTATTCCTATCTACAACCTTGACATCAAGAAAAGGAACCGGGGCATCTATCCGTCTGACCTCTGGCGGAAGCCCATTTTCAAGCACGCGCGTCCAGGTATTCTTCTTTATCATACAATAAAATGATAACAATAAATCCATTTGTCAAGGGCTTTACCTTTGTCTAATTATCTTAAAAGGAGGCATTTTCCTTTTGCCTCTCTCCCTTTAGCCTCAACTCTCAGGAAATAAACACCAGAACTGAGGAAAGGGAGGTCCTTCTCGTACCAATTTCTTCCCTTTTTGCCCGGAACTCTCCAGAGATGTCTCTTCTCCCATCGGTATTATAAAGGGAGATATTGACCGGAGATTCTTGCCTCTTCCCTTTTCTTCCCCAATCCCGGTTTACGGATTCAGACTGATAACAGTAAAATCTTTATAAGTGTTACTACCAAAACTCACTCCGGCAACATAGATATTACCATCAAAACCATAAATAATAGAACCAGCCCCATCGGCATGATTAATCATCCGATTCATTATAACAAGACAAAAACTCTTGTCAAGATGAATGCCACTTATTTATCGCCTTCTCCTTTTAAGGGTTAGTTGCCCAAGGGGAATGAAGAGAGAGGAAAATTCTCTCAGGGGAGAACTTTGACCCCGCCACCTTCTCCGGCTACTTCGCCAATAATTGCCGAAGCCCTTAAGCCTGCCTCTTTAAGACCTTTCAAGAGCCTTTCCGCCTTAGAATCGCTCACCGCGATTAAAAGACCACCAGAGGTCTGGGCATCGCAAAGGAGCATCTGCCATTCCTGACTCACACCCGATGAAAAGTAGACCTTCTCTTTCAGGTAAAGAAAATTTTTGACCGAGCCACCCGGAAATAGACCTTCCTTTGCCAGCGGGATTGCCCCTTCAATCATCGGAACCTTATGGCAGTAGATATGAAAATCTACCCGACTTGCTTTTGCCATCTCCAGGGCGTGTCCCAGTAGACCGAATCCAGTGATATCGGTTGCCGAATTCACCCCAACTGAAAGCATCTTCTCCATTGCGGTCTTATTCAACTGGCACATATAATAGTGAGCCTCGCTTATTGTTTCTTCGGGAACCAAATCAGCCTTAATTGCGGTCGTTATTATCCCAATCCCGAGTGGCTTGGTGAGGATTAGTTTGTCGCCAATCCGGGCGTTGCTATTGGTGATGACCTTATTCCGGTCGCAAATCCCGGTTACCGCTAAGCCACATTTCACCTCGGTATCCTTTAAGGTATGCCCGCCGAGGATTACCGCCTCTGCCTCTTTCACCTTATCCGCTAACCCTTTCAGTATCTTTCCGATTATCTCCTTCTCAATCTTCTCTACCGGGAAACTGAGAAAGACCATTGCGGTTATCGGTTTGGCGCCCATAGCGTAGATGTCGCTTAACGAATTGGCGGCAACAATCTGACCAAAGATGTAAGGGTCATCACTCACTGGTGTGATGACATCAATAGTCTGGACAATTGCCAAATTGTTATCAAGGGCATAAACCCCGGCATCGTCCATATTCTCCCAGCCGACGAGCCGGTTTTTATCTTCAAATCCGGGCAACTGCTTGAGGACCTGAACCAGGTCCTCCTGACAGACCTTGGCGGCTCAGCCCGCGGCTTTCGCAAAATCAAGCAGGCGAAATTTCTTCATATCCGCAAAACCTTCTCACTGGCTAAAAGGATTTCGGTTATCTCATAGACATTGGAAACCCGACCGACCTTTAATTTATCCTTCATCTCGGAGAAATCCAGGCAGGTGCCACAGACCAATATCTCCGTTCCCGCCTCCTCCATCCTTTTCCGAACCCCGCCCTTTGTGATTCTAATCTCAAAGATACCTTCTTTCTCCTTTGAACTAACATCACACCCAAAATTTTTGGCGAGGCGAACGATATTTTCTTTGGCAGTTTCCCGGTCGACAGGGACAACAATACTCCCGGTTTTAATCGCCTCTATAGCCTTTTTGGTTCGGATTACCGGTTCCGGACAACTTAACCCACGGCAATCAACCTTTACAATTTTATTCCCTTTCATATTTTTCTATCCCTACCTCAATCCCTTCTTGTTTAAGGACTTCTCCGGCACTTATCAGTTCCTTAACCGAAGAAAAGGAAATCACCCAAAGGTTGTACTCTTGTTTTTCTTTTAAGTTGGAAAGATGCGGTTGCCTGCTCTCTTCTCGAGACAAACTGTCTCTAAGGAAATGGAGATTCATCTCCTTCCTTTCCTATTATCAACGAAGCAAAAGACCCGTTCGTCCATATTCAAAATAAACATCCACATATCTAAGTATAGGTCAAAAATTCCCAAGCGTCAAGCCTATCTTCTTTTATTTTAAGAGAAAAAATTTGCCTTAAAATTTGGGGAAAATTCCCTTTCTACCACCCGAACTTCTTCCGGGTTCTATTTTCTACCATCTTTTACCCCTTATTAACCTCCGGAATAAAACCAAAGGAAATTGGCTAATAGAACCCTTAGGGATTAAAGCCAAACCATTCCAAGTATTCATATTACGTCTCTCTATATATAACGGAGAACCCCCTTAAAACCTGACCCCTAATTTCGCTAAAGCCTTGCCCTTTTAATTTCAATTAAATAACCTTTCTTTTCAACCTGAATGATTAAAACTTGACTCCTTGAATTCGTTTGATAGAATTCATGATGGGTAAAGTATGCGTCTGTGCGATTGGCGGAAACTCTTTGATTAAAGGTCCGAATAACCTTTCCTTTTATGACCAGTATGAGACCGTGAAGGAGACCTGTCGGCACTTAATCCCGATAATCGAAGCCGGCTACGAACTTGCCCTCACCCATGGGAATGGACCCCAGGTTGGCTTTCTCCTCCTCCGTTCCCATTTCTCCCGCAACATCCTTCCGGAAATCCCTCTGGAAGGAGGAAATGCCATGACTCAGGGAGAGATTGGCTATATGATTACTTCCGCCTTCACCAACATCCTGAGAGAAGAGAAGATAGAAAAGGAGGTGGTTGCCATCATCACCCGGGTTTTAGTCAATCAAAAGGGGTTAGCCTTTCGGAGACCATCAAAACCAATCGGACCCTTTTATTCCCGAAGCGAAGCGGTGGAATTAGAGAAGAAATATCACTGGGTCTTAAAGGAAGATGCCGGAAGGGGTTTCCGAAGGCTCGTCCCTTCACCCGAACCGATTGATATCTTAGAGAAAGAGGCAATAAGGAATCTAATCGCCGATGGGAAGATTGTGATTGCGGTCGGAGGAGGGGGGATTCCAGTTGTTAAGGAAAATGGCTTCTATAAGGGAATAGCGGCGGTGATTGATAAGGACTTAGCCACCAGCCTCCTTGCTACCCTCATCGGCGCCGAACTTTTTATCATCTCAACCGCGGTTGATGCGGTTTACCTCAACTACGGAAAACCCAATAGAAAAAGGTTAAGGGTCTTAACCGTAGAAGATTGCAAAAGATACCTGAAAGAGGGACATTTTCCCGAAGGAAGTATGGGACCAAAGATTAGGTCCGCAATCAGATTCTTAGAAAGGGGTGGGAAAGAAGTTATCATCACCTCCCCGGAAAAGATTTCCCAGGCCCTAAGGGGTAAGGCGGGAACAAGGATTGTGCCCGAAGATTAGAAAATGGAGAGAAAAGGACTTCCATCATTAGTCAATAGTCTATGGCTAATAGCCCTATTTTTTGCTCTTCTGCCCAATTGGGTTTCTGCCCAGCGGATTCTCATCCCGATGGATCTAAAACAAACCGACCACCTCAAAGCCTATGGCATCGCTTATCGGGCACTATTAAGGAAGATAAATGTCGAATGGCTTCTTAATTATCGGGGCGGTTCTTTTCTTATGCCTCATACCGATTGGGGAGAGAAGGAATGCCGACTGAAGGGAGTTTATTATGAAATTATTAGCCCCCAGGAAGAGGCAGAGATTAGAAGGACAATCCAGAATAATAATATGTCCGCCATCCTCTTAGAAAAGGCACCAAAGATTGGGGTCTATGTCCCGCCCAATGCCGAACCGTGGGACGATGCGGTTCGCTTAGCCTTAGAATATGCCGAAATCCCCTACCAAACATTATGGGACAAAGAGGTCCTGGAAGGAAAACTGTTCCAATACGACTGGCTCCATCTCCACCACGAAGATTTTACCGGTCAATACGGAAAGTTTTATGCCAGTTATGCCAACGAGGCCTGGTATAAAGAAGAGGTGAGGATGAATGAGTTGATGGCAAAGGCATTAGGGTTTAAGAAGGTCTCAAAACTAAAACTGGCGGTGGTAAAAGAGATTAAAAGATACATTCAGGAAGGTGGGATGGTCTTTGCGATGTGTTCGGCAACCGACACGCCCGATATCGCCTTAGCCGCGGAAGCAACCGACATCTGTCCGAAGGAGTTTGATGGTGATGGGATTGACCCGAACTATCGGGAAAAATTAAATTACGAAAATTGCCTCGCCTTTGAGAATTTTAACATAATAACCGACCCCTATGTCTACGAACATTCCGACATTGATACCTATATGGAGGCAACTGCCCGTGGTCCGGATACCTATTTCTCCCTCTTTGACTTCTCCGCCAAATATGACCCAGTTCCCTGCATGCTCGTTCAAAATCATGTCTCCTTAGTAAAGGAATTCTTAGGACAGAATTGTGGTTTCCGGAGGGATAAGATAAAAAAGAAGGTTCTAATCTTAGGAGAAGTGGCAAATACCGAGGAGGTGAAATATATCCACGGGAATTTTGGTAAAGGGACCTTTACCTTTTTGGGCGGTCACGACCCAGAAGATTACGCCCATCGGATTGGTGACCCACCAACCAATCTCTCACTCCATAAAAACTCACCGGGCTATCGTTTAATTCTTAACAATGTCCTCTTCCCTGCTGCTGAGAAAAAACCCTTAAAGACCTAAGGGAAATTAGGAGGAGGTAGGAGTGAATAACTCCGATTGAGGGGAATCTGGGAAAATATGGAATCAGAAGCCCTCTGTATTCCTTGTGTGATCCGCCAGTGTCAGAGAATCGCCCTCCTTACTTCTGCGGATGAAAAGATATTCCGAGCGGTGACAGAACTGGCACTGGATTTAGTTGGCAACCTCTCATTAAAAGAACCGCCCAGCCTCTTCACCTCCCGAATTATCATTGAGGTCTACAAATTGCTCAATAATCCCGACCCCTTTGCCGAGATGAAGAAGAATATGCAGGAATTGGGCAAAAGAACCGCCGAAAGGGTAAAAAAGATAATTGACCAATCCTTTGACCCAATCTACACCGCCGCCAAGTTCGCCTGCGCCGGAAATATCATTGACCTTGGACCCCAAGAAGACTTTGACCTCGAGAAGACATTAAGGGAAATCTCATTTGCCCACGACGATTACCAAATCTTTAAGGAAAAATTGAGAGGAAGAGAAAATCTCTTATACATATTAGACAATGCCGGAGAAATCTATCTCGACAAACTTTTAATTGAGAAACTATTAAAATTGAATCTGAAAATTAAGATGGTGGTAAAAGAAAAACCAATCTTAAACGATGCCACATTAAAGGAAGCAAAAGAGGCTGGACTTATGGAATTAGGGGAAGTCTTCACCACCGGTTCCGGCTTCCTGGGAGTAAATCGCCTGGAGGCAAGCGAAAGATTTCTTGAAGAATACGAAAATGCGGAAATTGTCATCGCTAAGGGACACGCTAACTTTGAATCCTTAGTTGACGAAGAAAGGGACGGCTTCTTTCTCCTGAAGGCAAAATGCCCGGTTGTTGCCCAGAGGCTCGGAATAAAAGTTGGCGATTCTGCCTTTTATTACTCCCCGGTAAAACCTAAGGAGGATTAATTAGAAAACTAACCGGAGATTCCTAAAATCCCTTCCGTCTTTTCGCTCGATATTAACTTCCTATGACGGAATCCGCCAAACTTATAAGAAAAATTAAAGGGATAAACCAAAAACTTGAAGACCTTACGAATAAGCCCTCCTTCTTTGAAATAAATGGTTCAGAAATCGCAATCAGAAATTTATTGCCTCTTCTTTATTTCAAAAATACGGTGAAAGTCAAGACCCGAATTGATTTTCTTAACCTCAAACTCCGAAAGATATGATAGGATTCTTAGAAAATTATTGGGAAGGGCGGTGATGACATAACAACCACCCCGCTCTAAGACCTCCTTCCTTAATTGTTCTAAGGAAGTAAATTGCTCCCAGGGGATGGCAAATTTCTCCAAATAAACCGGAAGGGCGGCTCGGTCGTATTCAACCAGAAATACCTTTTGCGGTTTGGCATCATATATCTCCTTGAATTCCCGCAAAAGACAAAGGGGTTGATAATGAGCCTGATAATAATTGTAGTTCAGGTCCTGAGATTGGACCCCCTCTTCAATATCTCTTGCCAATCTCCTCTCAATCTCTCGTATTTGAAAAGCAAATGTAATCTGGTTGTAAAGTATTATCCCCAAAAGGAGAAAAGGGAAAACTTCCTTCCGTCTAAAATGTCCGCTAATGAAATGAAGGGCGCCGGCTAATAGAACGGAAATAGATAAAGCGAAGATTGGGGTTAAAATTACAAATATCCGAAGATAAGGTCGGTCTCCCCGAACGAAACTGAAAATAAAAGGGAGGAGGAGAAGCGAAAAGAGAAAACCGAGACTCATCCTTTCCTTCTTTCTCCCATAAGAAAATAGCCCGATAATGATTAAGGGCAAAAAGAGATACCGGGCGGAAAAGAAATGAGCCAGGGTGAAAGGAAGCGAGGAAAAAAGCGTCGGCAGATAAAAGAGCCCATAACTTCGAACAAACCGATTACTCACGACATCCCGCAAGACCGGGGAATAGAATAAACCACTTAGCAAAATGCCGAGAAAGAGAAGGAAAAGAAGAGAAATCTGATTCCTTCGCTCCCGGGACGAAATCTTAACCATTTCCTCTCTCTTCTTCCTCTTTTCCCTCTTACCCCGAAGGAGGGAAAGAAAATAATATCCAAAGACCCCTAAGAGGAGATAGAGATTGGAAGGAATGGCATAAAGAAGAAAGGCAGTAGAAAGGATGATGATGAGTGCCGAAAAGGGTCTGGGAGCCTCAATATATTTTAAGATATAAAACAGAAGAATTGTCACAAGCATTAGGCTCAAACTAAATCCCCTCACCTGTAAGACAAAATTATAATAGGTGACGGTGGTGGTGAGGACGGAAAGAGAAAGGAAGGCAACGTTCTCATCAAAAAATTCCTTCCCAATCCGGTAAAGATAAAATAGACCGACGCCCGTATAGAATAATTCTAAGAGCCGAATCTTATAGGGAGTAGCCAGCAATTGGTAGATATCTTTGATGCCCAGGATTCTTAAATAGAGATTATTTAAGAGATTGGCGAAGATGTGATTATTCGGAAAGGAGTAATCGCTCAATGTCTTGGCAATCGGACAGAAGACATAATTGGTGAGAGTGAAAACTTCATCATACCAGAAGTCAATATTTAAATACCGTCGGAGCCAAAAGAGAAAAGGGAGGAAGATTAAAAATGGGAAGAGGAGATAAATTATCTTTTCTTGTTTGCTCATTTTAAGATGAGTTTGTCAAATAGGGGCGGAGGAATTTAGCGGTCCAGGACCGCTCGTTTTTTATTATCACTTCGGGCGGACCCTCACAAACGATATAACCACCTCCATCCCCGCCTTCTGGTCCTAAATCAATTATCCAATCCGCGCACTTAATCACTTCCATATTGTGTTCGATTACGACGACCGTATTCCCCAAATCAACCAGCCGGTTGAGGACATTAAGGAGGAGCCTCACATCCTCAAAATGGAGACCGGTTGTTGGCTCATCTAAGAGATAGAGGGTTCTGCCGGTTGCTACCTTAGAAAGTTCCTTCGCCAGTTTTACTCTCTGCGCCTCGCCCCCGGATAAGGTAGGGGCGGGCTGACCCAATTTCAGATAGGAAAGACCAACATCCCTTAAGAGTTCTAATTTCCGACGAATCGGCGGGATGTTCTCAAAAAACTGGCAAGCCTCAGCCACGGTCATCTCTAAGACCTCATAGATATTTTTCCCCTTATATCTCACCTCTAAGGTCTCCCGATTGTATCGCTTTCCTTTACAAACCTCACAGGGAACATAGACATCGGGGAGGAAATGCATCTCAATCTTCTTCACCCCATCTCCGGCACAGGCTTCACACCTTCCCCCCCGAACATTGAAAGAGAACCTTCCCGGTTTATAACCACGCATCCGCGCCTCTTTCGTTTGGGCGAATAGTTCCCGAATTGGTCCAAAGGCATTCGTGTAGGTTGCAGGATTGGAGCGAGGGGTCCGACCGATTGGTGACTGGTCAATCATTATCACCTTATCAATCTTCTCAACATTTAAAATCCCATCGTGACTTCCCGGCTTCTCCTTTGAGTTGTAAAAGATTTGTGCCAGTGCCTTATAGAGAATATCGGAAAGGAGGGTGCTCTTACCCGAACCGGAGACTCCGGTCAGGCAAACGAATAAACCGAGAGGAATCTTCACATCAATCCCTTTCAGGTTATTCTCCCTTGCCCCTTTCACAATCAGAAAGTCACCTTTTGGAATTCGGCGGATCTTCGGTAAAGGAATGGTTCTTTGCCCTGAGAGGTAAGCGCCGGTAAGAGATTTACCATTCTTCATAATCTCTTTGGGAGTTCCCTCCGCTACTAAATATCCCCCTTCCTCTCCGGCTCCGGGTCCTAAATCAATAATATGGTCAGCCGCCATAATCATATCCCGGTCGTGCTCAACAACAATCACGGTATTTCCTAAGTCCCGGAGGCGGAGGAGGGAGGCGATTAATTTCTGGTTATCCCGGACGTGAAGTCCGATGCTTGGCTCATCTAAGATATAAGTTACGCCCACCAGACCGGAACCAATCTGGGTCGCCAGCCTCACCCTCTGTTCTTCTCCACCCCCCAGGGTATCGGTTCTTCGGTCTAAGGTTAGATAGTCAACGCCAACCGCAATGAGAAATGAGAGCCTCTTTTTAATCTCGCCGATTATCTCCTCGGCAATCAATCTCTCCCTTTCGGAAAGTTTAATCTCCTCAAAGAACTGGTAGGTCCCCTTAATCGTCATCCGGGTGAT